>ENA-OPAW01000411-OPAW01000411.1-human-gut-metagenome-genome-assembly--contig:-NODE-411-length-25158-cov-2.625941_pt1 | contig 25158 bp, 18 predicted proteins | sample MGYA00241060_ERZ501436 | MGnify/ENA primary metagenome ERZ501436 (study PRJEB25962, sample SAMEA2042619) | human gut metagenome | biome: human gut; feature: human-associated habitat; material: faeces... | reverse complement strand
CTGCAGAAATTCCAGCGTGCGCTGGTCAGCAGTGATAACGCGCTCCCAGTCCCACTGGTCCACGTAGATGCTGTGCAGGTTGTCCAGCTCCTCATCGCGGCGGACGGCGTTCATATCGGTCACAATGCCCTGACCGGGGCGGAAGCCGTACTTGTACAGGGCGTAGCGCTTCCACTTAGCCAGACTGTGGACGACCTCTGCCTGCTCGTTCAGGCTGGGCACATCGAACGCAACGGGGCGCTCGACGCCGTTCAGGTCATCATTCAGACCGCTGCCCTGCATGACAAACAGGGGAGCCGTGACGCGCTTGAGGTGCAGCGCCATGCAGAGCTTCTCCTGAAAGATCGTCTTGATGAGGCCGATGGCCTTCTGGGTGTCATACAAACCCAAAAGGCTTTGGTATCCTTCCGGAAGTCGGACGTGCTTGTACCAGTTTTTCCGGTTTTCGTATTCCCAAAAGTCATAATGTTCACACCCTACCGCGTCAACCGCACAATCTCTGCCGTTGTTCGTACCGCGAAATGCGCTATATGTGGCAGATTCGCATCTTTTCCAAAAAACGCTTTGCGACGGGTGGAGTCAGCTTGCCAAGGTTTTCAGCTTGCCACGGAGCGATTCGTTTTCGCGTTCCAGCTCGTCGATGCGCCGAGCCTGTTGTTTGATGATGACAAGCGCCGTCTCGCTGTCAAGGCCGCTGCTCGCGCTGAGAGGTGCAGGCGGCACGGCGATGGCAGCCGCATCGGACGGGACGGGCACGTCAGCGGATATATACCCCCCCCCCGACACGTTCGCCCCGTCCAGCGAATTCGGAGCATTTTCAATATTTGCCTTATCGGGATTGGCGATTCCTGCGATGTCGTCGAGTTTCTCCTTGCGCGTCACCGCATGAACATACAGGTTGACGAGCTCCGTAATGATTTCGCCGTTACTCATGTTACTGCTACCACTCACGGATTTGAGGACGGCAGCCTTCCAACGCGCCACACTTCGTTCTATACGTTTATACCCAATCAGTTCCGGCGGCAATCCCGCCTCGCGGAAGATTTTGGTCGGCGATTCCCCCGCAAGATACCGTATGACACACACCTGTTTGAAAGCGTTGGAGTACGTGATGCGGTCTTTCGATACGTTGGCCACCGCCGGCAGATCCCGCAACATTTGGAGCTCGTCCATGCTGAATGATCCTCCACCGCGCATCGTTTTACCCCCTTTGCTATACCCCATGATGAAGCAAGTGTATATCCGACTTCTCACAAGCAGCTTTTCAAATATTGCTGACCGTATATCACTTCAACCGGTCGGTCACACATCAATGCGGGCGATTATGGAATACCCACAACCGCCCGCATTGACTTTTATTGTGAGTGAGTCAATTCACAACTCACTCACACCGAACGCATGCGCTCAGTACGTGCGGCGACGACTCTTGACCGCCACAGCCACGCCAGCGCCACCCACCAGCAGCGCCACGACGGTGAACAACACGGTTCCCGCGGCACCGGTCAGCGGCAGCTGAGTGACAGACTTGACGTTCAGCACGGTAGCGGTGGCATTCGCAGTGGTGTTATTGACCGGTTGGACCTGACGAAGGGCATCCGGCTCGAAGGTGATGAGACCTTCATCTGTGATCTCCACATTGAAAGTGACCCTGAAGTTCTGGGCGTAGCCGGTCGGAGCCTGAGTCTCCACAACCGTGTAGGTTCCCGCCGCAAGACCCGCGACCTTCACCAAACCATCATTCTCAGTAGTGAACGTCTTGGCATCATTCTGATCGGAAACAAACGACCACGCACCGTCCTCAGCCTGCTTAAGGAACTTGCCCTCCGCATTCTTGACAACGAACTTGGCGCCGGCTAGAGGCTTGGCCTCATTCCCTTCCTTGCCAATCTTCGTGAACTGGAAACCGTAGGTCTTAAGGACAGTCTTGCCTTCACCGCTGGTACCATCCTTGGTGGTGATTGTGGCCTTGTTGTCCACACTGCCGCTCAAGCCATCCAACGCATCCTTGGTGACGGTGCCTTGGTACGACACGACGATCGTCCTACCGGCCAGCGTTGTGGCATCGGCAAAATAGATGGTCGTGGTGGTGCCGGATTGAGCATTGCCTTCCTGCGTTATCGTGTACAGATCGGGATCCACAGTAGTATGATCTCCGAACTGGACCGTGAAGGCACTCTTTGCCGCAATCTGCAAACCTTTGGACGCGGTATCGGTAATGGTAAAGGGGTACGCATCCCAGCCAGCCGCAGCATGAGGAACGTCCGCGGCCACAGTGAAGTCCACGGTGTCGCCCACCTTTACGCTCTTACCGTTCACATCCACGTCATTCATCCGGGCGAACTTGAGCGGCTCGTCGGTCGGATTCGCGTTCTTCGCGTTGAACTGGCCTTCAGTCGTGATGTTGCCCTGACCGGTCGTCGTATCGGCCGCAATCCTCAGATTGGACAGTCCATTGACGGTGGTGGCCACCACAGCCGGAGTCCCCGACGTCACAGTCGTTTCGCCAGCCTTGGTGAACGTATCCTTCACCAGATACCAGCCTTCTCCGTTCACATTGACCGCCTGGCTCGTATTTGCCTGCTCCGTAGTTACGGTCAGGCCAGTACCATCAGGTCCTGCCGGCGGAGTAATTCCAGCCAAGGTCTTGGCGAAGACACGGAGCTGATCCGCAGTGAACGTCGCCACATAGGCGGCTGGATTATCCTTGTACTCTGTCGGGATGCCGTTGTGGCTTCCATCAGCCACGTCAGCAGCGGTGGTCACAGCTCCCTTCCATGCGTCAACCGTTTTCACTTCGACCGAGCCATCGCCAGGATTCTCGAACGTGGCAAACTTGTATGGCGTGTACGTATGGCCTTCCTGTGCGTGGTTAACTTGCAGCAATGGAGCATCATCAGCCTGTGCGGCGGCGACGCCGATGGCCATGCCGCTCAGCAACGTTGCCGCGGCGGCCAGCCCTGCGAAAAGCTTCCTCATCTTCATGAGAATCTCCTCTTCCTTGATTGTTGGTTACTGTTTTCTGCAATCGCGGGAGGCGGGAACCCAACGCGCCCCCGCGATCCGCAAATCCTGTGTTGTTCAGCTGAGCCGCTTCTTACGTCTCCACTGGTCGGCCGCAGCGACGGCGAGCAATGCCAGCACGCCAACTCCGCCGGCCGCAATCTGCCACCATCGTTCCGCACCCATGCGGCCCGTCAATGGCAGTGACGATGCCGAAATGTATTGGTTGGTGAACAGCATTGGCCGGGTACTGTCCCAATTCGAACCAGCGGCACCATAATCGGTTTTCAGCTGGGTCACGGATTCGACAACGGCCCTCCATTCACCGGACGTTCCGTCTTTCATCACGGACACGACCACCCGGTATTCCGCCTGCGAGTAATACATTGCGGAAGCATTACCAGCGTTCTCCGTCACAAGATATGTGTACTCGGCTTCACCTGCGTCATACGTGATGTCGCCGAAGTAAGCAACGTGATCGTCAGACGAATCGCGTTTCACCGTCACCGTGCACGCCGACTGGTTCTTGCAGGAAGCTGGCATCGGCGCGTCTGGATTGGAATCGTCTGCCTTCAGCTTGAAAGTGAACTCGTCGGAATCCTTCCAATCGCGGCCCTTCAGCTCCTTCTGCACGCCAATCGCATGCGTCAGCATGGTCTGCTTCAACGTGTTGGTGATGATCACCGTGGCTTCCTGCGATGCCGTGGATTCCGGCACCGTCACCGCATTGCCGTCAGCGAGATTTCCATCGCCGACCTTGTGCTGGTAGGAAGCCTTCCACAAGTGGCTGTCCGGTTCGACTTCCGTCACCGTGTACGTCTTTTGGGCGCCTGCCGGAATAATCACGTCGGTGGACCATTTGCCGCTATCGTCACGCTTCAGCGTGACCGTCTTATAGGTATCGTTGCCCTGTTTGATATCCACCGTGATGCTTTCCGGCTTGTCACCGTCTCCACTCCACTGCTTTTCGATATGCAGCGTCGAGGAAACCACCTGGATCACCGGATGCGGATACGGATTGCCGCCGCATGCATGATCCACGCCATCGGCCGAGTACGCCAGGCACGCGGAATCGTTCGCATGGAAACCCGGCTGGTTCGAGGACGTGGCGTTTCCCGGCAGATCGGTGTTCGCGTCACCCTTTACGCCGTCATATCCATCCTTACCGGCGTTCAGGTTGGCGGCATACTCGTCATACGCTTTCTGCGTGGGTTTCACGTTGTATTCCAGCGTGTATGTCACGTTGTTGACCAGAGGCTTCAGGAATGCGACCGTGAATTTCTTCGTGCTCGCGTCATACGTCAAGGTGTAATCGACATTCTTAGTCAAGGAGACCACCTTGCCGGAAGCATCCTTGGCAACGACCTTGTAGTTGCTATCCGCAAGCTCGACATAGCCGGAGAGCGTGTCCTCCATGGTCACCTTGGTGTATGCGGATGTGGTGGTCTCGCTCTTCTCAATCTCGTCGAAGATGGCATTCAGCTCCGAAGCGTTCGTCGCGCTTTTATAATAGCCGGCTTTGATATTCCCTTCACCGCGCTGGTTGTATTTCGTTGCCTTTGGGAAATTGCTGGACACCGCGTGCATGAACTGGTTCTCGTTACCTTGGATCGAGGAGGGATCAGCACCGGAAAAAACACCGATGGAATACACCGTGGCGCCACCATCTTTCAATTCCTTGGCAGCTTCGACGGCCTTATTTGCCACTTTACCCTCGAAGCCACTAGACGATGTAGGCGAACCATCCGTGAAAAAGATAACGACCTTCTTCGCATCGGTTCGAGCACTGCCCATCATCTTGGCCGCAAGATTGAATCCATTGTCGGCTCGGGTGGCGCCAGCGGCTTTGAGTTTGCTGACTTTGTTCTTCAGACCGTTCATATCCGCAGTCAGATCGCTAACGATTTGGGAGTAGTTGTAGGTGTACCCACCACTTCGGTACGTGTCATCCCCGATTTTGTCCTTTTCGTTGCCGGCGAACTTCACCAGTCCAACGCGAACCAGTTCGGAACCGGCCTCCGTATTAGTATTCGCAGCTTCATCAAGAAATGCTTTAACCGCTTCTTTCAGTGCGTCTAACCGCCTGGTCCGATCCGTCTTACTCATCGGATCGTCCATCGAACCGGACACATCCAGCACCAGCGTGAAGTCGATCGGCTGGGTGGTGGTGACCGTGGTGCTGCTGGCAGCGCCCTTCACATCCACGTTCACGGTGTAATTGCCATCATCGTTCTTCTTGATGCGCTTATGCTTCTCCGGAGCGCCCAACTGAGAACCAGTCTCGTTCTGCGCAACCGACTGCGCCCGATTTGCTCGCGCAATCGGTTGAGCGGACAACGTAACTGGCTGCTCATCAGGTTGTTCAGATTGTTGTTCAACCTCCTGCTCAACCCACTGCTCAGTCTCTTCTTTCGTTTCTTGTTCCGTTTCTTGTTCGACTTGCTGGTAAGCCTCTTGATCTGACGGCTGCTCTTGATCTGACGGCTGCTCTTCTCCCACCATCAAATTTTGTTCCACCGGCTGTGAATCCTCTTGCCCAGATTCTTGCAATACCGGCTGCTCGATTTGTTGTTCCAAGGCTCCCGTGGCATCTTCCGCCGCCGCTGACGAAGCAGTGACGCACCCCACGCCGGCGAGCATTGCGACCGTCGCGACGGCCGCAATGACACGACGCGTGAACAGACCTGTGCCCCTCGCCCTGTTTCGCTCAAAGACGTGTCTCATACGCCTACCCCCTTGTACCGTTAAGCGATCGGGGAAATACCTTCCTCCTTCGACCGGTATATTTGATGCGTCTTCGCTTCACATACCGTCCGACAATCGCTTCGTTGCCTAAACCTTAAGGAGAAAAACAGAGGGATACATACCCTCCCAACGAGGTAATCAAGGGGATATACTTTCCTTGAAATCGCACATATCATCGCGATTCTAGAGTATTCTTGCCCCCGTAAATCGCGATGCAAAAACTATAAGCAAACGTTGTCATGCCTCTTTCAGAATTTTCCCCGACAAAAAAGCATCTGTCAAGTGCAACATTAACGCCATCAACCCCTAGTTGCGCTTTGGCCACCAAGCGGCATGCCTACGGACATACCACGGACAGCGGAGCAGCCAAACCAACAACAAACCGACCAGCAACGTGGCAGCTGACACCACACCCGCAATCACACGCACATCTTTTGCCGCATCATCCTCCGCGGGAATCTCTTCGGGAATGGCGGAACGTAATGCCGAAACCAACAGACGATGCGTATTCACACCGTACGGAGTGCATGTCATCAACGTGACCCGATCCTCGCCAGAGGTAATCTTCAATTGCGATGTGTCGTTAGGTTCGATTTCGGTAATACGATCCACCATATAGCCAAGCGTATGGCCCATCACATCGATATAGAAGTAATCGCCAACCCGCATCTCATCCAAACGCGTAAACATTGAGGCTTCAACCAAACCCCGATGTCCGGTAATCACCGCATGCGTATCCTTGCCACCCACCGGCAGACTACTGCCATACAAATGCCCCGCACCGGACGCAAGCGTCTGCTCCGACGTGCCATGGTAGATCGGCAAATCCACAGAAATCTTTGGAATGCGGATGGAACCCATCACGCCATCGCCAGTATCCAGCAAACGCTGGTATTCCGCGTCTTTGGAGCTAGCGGAATCCTTGTTACCATCACCAGTGGCGCCTGCGCCCGTCGAGCTGGAACCGGAACCGTCGCTGGAGTCGGACTGATTGTTGTTGTACAACTCGGCGAGCGGATCCTCAGCCTCGCCAATCACCGGCTGCCCCGATTCGGCGAGACGCTTGTTGTACGCCCCAGCTGCGGCGAATGCCTCGTCGGCCTGCGGATACGGCCAGCCCGCGACGCTCTGCTCGGAACGGGCGGACGTGCTCGCCAGCTTTTGCGCGGACTGGTATTGCAGCACTTTCGGGAAAAAACCAATGCCGATTGCGGAGAAAATCAGCACCGCCGCAAGCACACGCAGGGCAATGGATCTACCCACGTCGGCGCGACGCTCGCGAATCTCTTCGGACACATCGGTCGCCTCGGCGAACGTCGGCGGAACGTAGGTGCGTGTATCTTGCGACTCGCTGCTTCTCGACCCGCCGCACGTGCCCCCTCGCAAAATGCCTGCCATCAGTCTAAGCCCCCTTGAACCACCTAGTACAGGGACATTATATGGCGTTCCGGACGGACTTTGCACCCTACCTAGTGCGCTTAAGCATGAGCGATTTTCTAAAACTATACTTCTATGACACTGGCTTGGCGGCCAATCTGCTGGGCATCGGAAGGGCGACAGGCCACTGTACGCAGTCGAGGTCAAATCGTCCGCCACGTACCGGCCGAGCGCTTTCGAGAACCTGGAGGATCTCGCGCCGATCATGGGAGTGGACACAGACCATCGGTTCGTCGTCTATGGCGGCAGCGAATCCTTCCCCACACGGCACGGCAAAGTGCTGGACTTCGACAGTCTCGAGGCTTTAATCTCCTAATCGGACCGATCCCCGGGCCTATCTGGCTTATAGATGGCGGGTGTTGGACGGGAATAGACAGTTCGGGGGCATGTTTTGTACCCCTGAACTGGCAAATAAGGCGCACCATCCGCCATCTATAAGCTAGATAGCATAAGTCAGGCCTCAGCGGAGGCAGGATTGGGCCCGACTTCCTTGTCCAGCTTGTTGCGCAACCTCACCACATCGCGCTCGAGCTCGTCGATACGACGAGCCTGCTGCCTGATAATAATGCCGGCCGTATCACCGTCGAACAGTCCGAGAGACAACGGATGAACGTCATTCGACGCAGCCGTTGCGGCAGGCTTCGGCTCAGTGGCCGTATTGGCGATGTCTTCAAGACTCCGCCTCGTCGCCAACGCACGCTTATACCGCGCCGCAAGCTGCGCTATGATCTCACCATCGGTCATGGTGTCGCTGCCGTTCACGGATTTGATGGCAGCTTCCTTCCAGCGCGCCACGCTACGTTCGATACGCTTGTATCCGACAAGTTCCGGCGGTAAACCCGCTTCACGAAAGATTTTGGTTGGCGATTCCCCCGCAAGATATCGGATGGTGCACACCTGTCTGAATGTGTCGGAATAGGTGATACGATCACGAGTCACATTGGAAACAGCCGGCAATCCACGCAACAGCTGAATCTCCTCGTCACTGAATGCTCCCCCACTGCGCATCGCAATACCTCCCATTGATGCTTCGTTGCTTTCTTTTGCGGATGTGCCTGCGATTCTATGGCCCTCCTTCCGTGCAATACCCCCACTTCACTCCCCTGACTAACAGCCCCCATAACGGTTCACGTTTCCAGATTCCGTTTGTTGCAACACATCCCACTGAAACGCCTTATACCCTCGAAAAACGCAATGTCCACCCACATCGGGTGGCACGTCCAAAGCAACGTAATATGGCGCAATCCAAGCAATCCCACATGAAATACAGAGCAATACAAAAAGGCCGACCCATAATGGGTCGACCTTAAATCACTCTGGATTGGTGTTCTTATCGAACACCGTCAGAGATGGGCGATCAGGCCTCGGCGTTCTGACGAGACTTGATGGCGATGGTCACGCCAGCGCCAGCCACGAGCAGAGCCACAACGGTGAACAGCATGGTTCCCGCAGCGCCGGTGAGCGGCAGCTGGGTGATGGACTTGACGTTCTTCACGGTCTTGGCGGTGGTGTTGACCAGGCCCCACGGATCGGAAGTGGTGGTCTTAGCCAGAACAGCTGAACCGTTCTCCTCGTTGAAAGACACAGTGAAGCTCGGCATGATGTCGAGATAGGCATCGCTGGCACGCTTAGTTTCCGTGACGGTGTAGGTCTTGGTCTTATCAAGACCGGTGAAGGACAACTGGCCGTTAGTACCAGTCGTGACATCAGTAGTTGCGCCCTGAGTGTTAGCAGAAGCAGCCTTCTTGTAGGAACCGTCCCCCTGCTTCACAAAGTACAGCGTGGTGTCACCGTCCTTCACCTGGAAGGTAACGTCCTTAATGCCTTTGTCATCAGGATCCACCTTGGTGAAATTGAAACCGGTGAACTTGGTAGGGGCTTCAACGTCAGTGCCGTAGTTGTCAAGCTTGTTGACAACACCATTCTCAGCATCGGCCTCATCATTAATCACTGCTTGGAAGGTGACCTTGATGGTCTTGCCTGCATACTTGGACGGATTATTCACCGTGACATTGAAAGATGCGTTGTCGCCACCGGTCACATCCGCAGTCGGAACAGTGAAGTCAGATGCAGCAGTTTCAGCAGAAATCTCCTCACCATTCACATAGAACTTGAAAGTACCAGCCTTGATGGTCAGACCCTTGCCCGGCTTATCGGTGAACTTGAACTCGGTCGGAGCCGGGTTCGCGATAGTACCGGTAAGGGTGTAGGTCAGAGTGTCGCCGATGGCAGCAGAAGTATTATTGACTTCCTTAGTCTTTCCGGGGTTGTTGGTGTTCTTCATGTTCACGGTGTTGGCGCCCTGAATCGGATCAGTCAAGACCTTCTTTTCGGTGTTGACCGTGCCGGAAGCGACAATCATCGGGATAGCCTTGGTCACAGAATCAGTGGCAGCCGCGGAATCAATGAACACATAGATACCAGCCGGCAGAGTTACGGTAGCGCTGTATCCATCTTCAGCGGAGCCAGACGTAGCAGCAAACTTAACCGTTGTACCGTTAGCCAGTTTTTCTTTCTCCAGAGCATTAGCAAATGCACGGGTAGTGCTTGCCCCGCCAGCCGCATTCTTATCCCACGGACGAGAATCAGAAACATCCAGAGTGCCGGCATTCAGGGCTGCGGCCAGATGGTCCACCTTAGGATCCGCAGTATCCACACCGGCAGCTTTCAACGCGGAGTCAACGGCAGCCTTATTGGCGGAGTTCGTCACCACACCGTAGGCAACGCTCTGGTCAGAACCGTACTGGACGTAATCGCCAATCTTGTATGCGGCCAGATTAGCGTGGGTCAACTGCTCTTCGGTTTCCGCGGTGAACGTGAACGTTGCGTTGTCCGTTACCATAGCGTCATCAGCCTGTGCGCTGGTTGCGCCCAGGGCCATGCCACCCAGCAGCGTCGCCGCGGCGGCGATGCCGGCGAAAAGTTTCCTCATCTTCATGAGAATCCTCTCTTCCTTATTGTTTGATTACTTGTTTTTGCAATCGCGGGAGGCGGGAACCCAACTTGCTCCCGCGATCCGCAAATTTTGATTTGCCGGCCGGAATGCCCTCAAGTTGGTAGGCATTCCGGCCTCACACAGCAACTCAGACGAGTCGCTTCTTGTTATTCCAAATTTCGGCAGCGCCGATAAGCAGCACCGCGAGTCCGCCGATCACGCCACCGACCAGTAGCCACTGGCGTCCCGTCGCACCACCCGTCAACGGCAGCGCCGACACCGCGACATATCGGTTGGTGAAGGTGACAGGTTCAGTAGCAGCACTTTGCGATTCGGGAACTGCTGCACCGTTGTCATCCAGCACCTTGGTCACGGACTTCACGGAAGCCTTCCACTCTCCGTTGGAGTCCTTCGCGACAGTCACGACAACCTCATACTTCGCCTGCGAATAATGCAATGAAGCGATAGAGCCCTTGACCTCCGTCACGTAATACGTGTAAGAGGCATCGCCAGCGTTGTAAGTGATGTTGCCGAAGGACGCGGTATGGCTGCCCGAATCGGAGTTCACCTTCACCGTGCAAGGTTGATCGGCTTCGCACTTATCCGGCAACGGCGCATTGCCCTTCGCCGCCAGAGTGAAATCGAACGTGTCGGAGGTCTTCCACTCGCGTCCGGCCAGGTCCTTCTTCACCGAAATCGCGTTCTCCAGGGCAACCGTCTTCAACGTGTTAGTGATGGTCGCGTTCAACGTGCCCGCATCGGCATTGGAAGACCACACCATCTGCTTGGTCAAGTCGACATTGTTTCCCGTATAGGAGACGTCATATCGGTCATCACCAGAGATTTCCGCCACGGAATACGTGTATCCAGGAACCAGGTTGTCGACAGTCGTCTGCCAACCATTGCCCTTATTCAGCGTGATTACGCCACCGACGTCCTCCAGCTGAGCATTGGAATCGCCGCTCTTCTTACGCTGCAACTGCACCGTAACGGAACCGTCATCATGCTTGCTCGCACCATCCGACCATTGCTTGACGATCTTGATCTTGCCGAGCTTCACCTGCACCACAGGATGCGGATACTCGACTTCAGTCGGTGCGCATGACGTAGTTCCATTAACCTCGGTAAGCACGCAATAGTTCAATCGCGCGTCCACATTGGAATAGAATCCCGGCTGGCCCGCAGATGCGGTGCCAGTATTCGGCTCTCCCACATTCGGGTATTGCTGGTTGCCGGCATAAGTGGCATAGGCGGCATCGCTTGGCTTGACCTTGAAGGATACGTCGATGCTGTCGGCTTTCTCTGCGACGATGCCGTCATTGCCGTTAAACGTCACCGTCACCGTGCGATTGCCAAATTGATCGACACCGTACGTGGCCGTATATCCGCCCGTCAGCATCTTATTGCCGTTTTTCACCGTCACATACCGCGTAATGTTGGTACCGGCAGCCATGCCAGCGAAATCGACCGGGTCGACCCACTTGGACAAGGTGTCGGTGATGGAGAAGACCTTGATCTTCGCGGAGGAGGTGATGCTGGAATAGATCTGGTTGAATGCTTTTGTCAGATTCTCAGCATTCGTGCCATCGAATTCCTTACCGTTCACCGCACTGGCTTCACGGGCGAAATCGGACATTCTATTGGCGTCAGTCGAAGCCTTCACCACATAAAGCGAAACATTACTCTCCCGCCTGTTGGCCTCGGCCAGAGCGGCAGCATAGTTGTAACCGTAGTAATTATCACTACCCTCGGTACCTGCACCATGCACACCCTGAGGTGTAGTACGCCAATCATCATCAGGATTGCACCCTTTTTTGCTGCACCCAATCGGATAATTGGATATACGGAACGTCGGATTGCCGTCAGACAAGAAAATGATGTGCTTCTTCACACCCGTGCGTCCTTGCAGATCATTCGCCTGCTTAAGCGCAGCCTCCCAGTTGGTTCCACCATCAGGTCTGCTGGACACAGCTGTTTTAATCTTGCTGACAGATGTGGTGAAGTCTTGCTTAGTCGAGGCCGTGTCGCTGAATGTCACAACCGCCATTTGGACTTGTTGAGATTCCGGTAATTTGGAATTCGCCTCGGTCAGTAATTTCTCAGCAAGCTTATTTGCCGCGTTCTTCGCGTTAGTATCACGATTGTCGTTTTTATCCTGCATACTGCCGGACTTATCCATAACCAGCACAATGTCGGCCGGAGTGGCGATAGTGGTTTCGGAAGAAGCGCTATCACCCGAAGCATTCAAATGCAACTCGTACTGGTCGCCATCACCACCATCGACCTTTTCGATGGTCTTATTGTTTTGTGGCTTCACATTGGAATTGATAACAGTCACATGGCTGGTATCGCTCACCTTGAAAGAATGGGTTTCCGCATAGGAACCACCATTTCCATCGTTGTGCTGCGACAACGCCTCACCATTCGCGGAAACAGTGTATTTGCCGGAATTCAGCTCACGCACCGAATAGGTTGTGTCATCAGAGAAATCATTGGATTGCACACGAGCAAATTGGCCTTTGGCCAAAGTGATCACACCGTTCGAACCGGTGTTCAAACCAGAGCTGACAACCTGATTGGTGGACGCATCGTAAACGCTGTATTTGCCTTCATATGGCGTTTGCGAGCCATTGGCGAACAGCTGGAATTGGAACTGTTGATCGGCTGGAATAGTGCCCAATGTCTGCTTTTCAATGTCAATGGCCTTGGACGGCTTCACCGGCAAATTGAAGCTGATCTTGCAGTTGGATCCGCCGTCGCCGCGTTCCAGATAGAAGAAGCTCAAATGATGGGTTTTATATGCAGCGGAATCCCAGTTCTTGCCCGCATTACTGAATGCCTGGTTAATTGTCGTCGCGCGATCCGAACCATAACTTTGATTTCGATCATACGTGATATTCCCAGTAGCAAAATCAATCGTTCCGCGTATCGCCTGATGGATACCGCCCAAGTCAAGCACCAGCACACCATCGATGAACACCCACACATCGTCGTCACCGGTGAAATCAAACACCATGTTCTGATTGTTGACTTTGCCATCTTTAGGCATATAGAAATCGGCCCCAAGGTTCATGCCGAACGAATACCTATTGGCGTCGCTGTCATTGCCAAACGGCGTGAATAACGGGTCACGATTCCCGCTCTGGGTCTGCTTGGTCAATTCGAATCGTTTGCTATTGCGGTTATATTTCGCATATTTCGACGCCGCATCGAAACTGTAATTCCCTTGACCATCCGGAGTCAGCAAACCACCTTCCGGCATGTAATTAGTCACAGCATTATCAAACGCACCACCGAAGAGATAATCCAGCGATCCGTTGCCATCCGCCATGGTCGGATAATCGTTAGTCAGCAGAGGCTTCACAATGCCCGCGTACGCACCTTTGCCATCTTGAACATAGCGGTTATAGCCGGTTTCGTTTCTTCCGCTCATAAAATGCAACGCATGATTATTGTTGATGGAGCTGCGATTGTAATCATGCAGACCAATGCTGATACCATTCTGCTGCTCAACAGTGGCATTGACGTCATCGGCCAGCGCGGCAGAAGTGGTGGCGTAGCCCATGCCACCAAGCATGGCGACCGCGGCTACCGCAGCTACGATTCGCTTGGCAAAGTTCCCCTTTGGCTTTGCCTCAGATTCATGTACATGCCTCATGTGCATTGTCCCCTTAATACCGCGCTTCAACGCGGTTTCCGTCTCTAACACCGTCCGCGCATCGCGCACCGGCACATGCCATGTCCAGTACGGATACACTTCCAGCGCTCCAACCTCGAACATAGGAGAAAAGACGTCGGGAGATGCACACCCTAAGTGCGGGAAAGTCGAGGTATTATACCATCGTCAACCGTTGCAATCGCAACGTTTCACAATATGGGTGATACCCGAATAAAAAAGCCGGCAGGGGGCATCGGCAAACAGCGGTCGTTAGCCGCGCTTCGGCCACCAAGCCGCATGCCTACGGATATGCCACGGTCGCCCGCGCAACCATGCCAGCAGCAGACCGAGCAGCAACGTGACCACCGCGGCCGTGGTCGCAATCGTTCGCGCATCCTTCGCCGCATCATGCTCCGCCGGTACCACGTCGGGAATCGGCGAGCGCACCGCAGAAACCAACAGTCGATGCGTATTAACGCCGTACGGGGTGCAGGTCATCAACGTCACCCGGTCCTCGCCGGGCACGATCTTCAACGTAGAAGTGTCATTCGGTTCGATTACCGAAATGCGATCCACCTTGTAGCCGAGCGTGCGGCCCATCACTTCGATGTAGAAGTAGTCGCCGACGCGCATCTCATCCAATCGGGTGAACATCATCGCGTCCACAAGCCCGCGATGCCCGGTGATTACGGCATGCGTGTTCTTGCCGCCCACCGGCAGACTACTGCCATACAAATGCCCCGCACCGGACGCGAGTGCCGACTGCGACGTGCCATGGTAGATCGGCAGTTTCACGGAGATTTTCGGAATACGGATGGTGCCCATCACCCCGCTGCCGGAATCCAGCAGGCTTTGATATTCCGTATCTTTGGCGCTGGCGCTGTCTGATTCGTTGGAACCGGATTCGCTGGACCGCGAACTGCCCTGCACCTGGGAGAACGGGTCTTTCGCTTCGCCGAGGATCGGCTGCCCCGATGTGGCAAGCCGTTCGTTGTATTCCTTGGCCGCTGCGATTGCGTCGTCCGCTTGCGGATACGGCCAGCCCGCAACCGTACGCGCGGACCGGTCCGACGTGTTCGACAGTTCGTGTGCCGACCGGTATTGCAGCATCGCCGGAAAACCGCCGATGCAAATGGAAATGACGATCAACAGCGCAGCGGAGACACGCATGGCGACGGTTTTCCTGCGGCGGCCACGCCGTCTGCGCATATCGTCGGAAACGTCGATTATCTCGTTGAAAGACGGTTCTGCGCCTTCCGTACGTTCCATGTTTTTCATACGTTTCGCACGCATCACTGGATGAACTTCCGCAGCACGCGTTCCAGCTCGTCGATACGCAACGCCTGCTTGGCTATCAGCATGTCGCATTTGTTGATGGTCAGCTGTGCCTGTGCAAGTTTCGACAGCATATCCTGCGATGCGCGCGATTCCTGCAACTTGTCCGAGCCTTGCGATTGCACGACGTTGCTTCCCGACGCGCCAACGTTTCTCGTCGCGACGTCGCTTCCCGACGTCCCTGCCGCGCCAGCGCCATAAAGATCCACCACGGACTGATCCACATCGTCTCCGCGCAGTTCGATGGCTTCCAGCTCGTCATCACAATCCTGCGTGTAACGGTTCGTATGTTCGTTCCTGCGCTTGTTCCGCTCCTCCTGCTGCTTCCAGCGCGCGATGCACCGTTCCACGCGCTTGTAGCCGATCAGCTTGGGGTCGAGACCCGCCTCCCGAAAGATGGCCGACGGCGATTCGCCCGCGTTGTACCGGCACATGACCTCGACCTTAAAGCGATCGGTATACCGGATATGGGATGGGCTCACGCTTTTGACCGCTGGCAGGCTGGCCAGATACGCACGCTCCTTTGCTGTGAATTTGCCATCAATCATTTTTTTACACCCCCTAAATCGCCTAAACAGCTCGATTCAGCATCATATCGGGCTCTTTCCATTAACACCCTCGTTAAAACCCTCGAACGAAAGACCCATCCCCTTCAACGAAAAGAGGGGGCCAACCTTCAAACAAAACAGTCCCGCCATTTTCCACGGATAATAAAAGCTCATAGACCCCCCCTAAAATTAACAAAAAACTTAACCTCACCCCCAGCGCGTCATGGGGGTCACCGCGTATCCGAGCACCGTCACGCAGACTCACTAGGCTGGAAACATGACGCAAGAGCTCGTTTCATTAACCATCATCATGGCGGTGGCGGCCGTCAGCCCGATTGTGGCGCAGCTGATTCCGGGAAGGTTCATTCCACAAACCGTACTGCTGCTCGCCGCCGGAGCCGCGCTCGGCCCGTACGGACTAGGCGTGATCGAAGTAAACGACGCCGTGAAACTCTTGAACGAGCTCGGCATGGCGTTCCTGTTCCTGCTCGCCGGCTACGAAATCGACCCGAAACGACTCGCCGGACATCAAGGCAAAGTCGGACTGCTTACATGGGGAATCACGCTAGGCCTCGCCTGGCTGGTTGTGACATTCCTTCCGTTCTTCACCAAGCAAGGCATCAACGGCGTAGCCACGGTAATCGCACTCACCACCACCGCGCTCGGCACGCTCATGCCGATTCTCAAGGAACGCAACCTCGAAGGCACCCCCATCGGCGACGCCATCATCTCGTACGGAACGTGGGGCGAACTTGGCCCAATCCTTGCCATGGCCATCCTGCTATCCACCCGAACCGGCTGGCAGACCATGCTCGTGCTCGGCGCATTCCTTGCCATCTGCCTATTGTGCGCAATGCTACCCACGAAAGCACTGAAAACCGGCCATCGCCTGTACCGTTTCCTTACGGAAAATGCGAACACGTCATCGCAAACGCTCATGCGACTGACCACATTCCTGCTCATCTTCCTTGTCACCATTTCCGCGCTGTTCGAACTTGACGCGGTGCTCGGCGCGTTCGCCGCAGGCTTCATCCTGCGTTACATCATCCCCGACGGCAGCAAGTCGCTGGAAATGAAGTTGGAGGGTGTCGGCTACGGCTTCCTCATTCCTGTATTTTTTGTGGTGTCAGGCGCCGCGATCAACGTGCGCGCCGTGGCAGGCCGGCCCGCGCTGCTCGTCGCGTTCATCGTAATGCTCATGCTGATTCGCGCGGTGCCCGTATATGTTGCGCTATCGCTCGACAAACGCAAGAATCCGCTGTCATCGCATCACCGCGTCACCGTAGCGCTGTATTGCACGACCGCGCTGCCGATCATCGTCGCCGTCACGTCGCTGGCGGTGAAGGTCGGCACCATGCAAAGCGACACCGCGTCGACACTGGTCGCAGCCGGCGCGATTACAGTATTCCTGATGCCGCTGCTCGGCTCATATCAGGTGGCCGACGTGCATCCGGTCACCGCGGTTCGGGAGATTGCGCACACGCCATCCGATTGGCAGACGATCGTACGCGAACATGCGCAGGTACGCGCGCTGCTGCACCATCAGGACCGGCTCAAGCGTATGGCGGAGACGTTGGAATCGCTGGAAAAGCAGGAGGGGCTGAACGGTTTGGACAGCCGTCGCGCCGAACTTGTGGAACGTGCGCGCCTCGAAATCGACCGCCAACTCAAGGAACTCGGCCTGAACCCGCAGCTCACCACCCAACTCCCCCACAACTACCGCTACCCGAAGAACTGAGAGGGCTTCGGAGGGGCGCTACTCCACGGACTTGAGGGAGCTGATGGGGTCGATGCGGTCGAGGACGGGGTTGACGAACAGCTGCACGAGCAGCGCGAAGGCCATGGTCGCCACGGCCGCGATCACGTAGCTCAGCGGCTTGACCTCCACCTCGAAATACAACGAGGGCATGTTGAGCGCCATCGTCAGCATGCCGCCGACGAGCCGGCCGAGCGGCAGGCCCAGTATCACACCCATGACGGTGAGGATCATCATCTCGCGGTTCACGTAATGGTGCACTTCGCGGTCGAAGAAGCCAAGCACCTTGAGCGTGGCCATCTCGCGCACGCGTTCCGACACGTTCGTATTGGCGAGCGTGAACAGCACCACCAGTGCCAGACCGCCGGCAAGCGCCACAATCAGCGCCACCACCGCGCCCATGAGGTCGAATTTGAAGCTGTCGGCCATGTGCGCGCAGCTTACGGCCTTCATCACCGAACTGTCCTCTTCGAGCGATTCCGCATAGTCGGTTTGCGAAGTGTCGGAGCCGGAAAGCTTGGCGAGCATGGCGTTCCACGTCAGAGCCTCGGAATCCTCGGAACTCTTGGAATTCTTGGTGTTCTTCGCGTCTTTCGAGTCGAAAAGCTTGGCGTAGTAGGTTTCGCTTACATACACATCCGAGCCGATGAGGTTGCGATTCACCGCGCTCACCTTCGCCGTCGCCTGCACGCCGTCGCCGTTGGTCAGTCGCACCTTGGAACCGGCCTTGACGCCCAGCGCGCTTGCCGCCGACTGCGCGACGATCACGCCATCGTCATCGAGTTTCAGCGAACCGGTTTTGCCGACGCCGGACGTGCCCAGTATGCCGGACGAGACCGGCTGCAACGTGACCATTTCGCCCAAATCGGACAGATGCTTTTCCGGCACCGCGACCAGCTGGATGCTTTCGCTGCCGCTGCTGCCGGCCTTGCCGCTGTCACCGTCGCCACTGCCCGCAACCGTCAAATCGCCCGACTCTATGCGCACGTCAAGCGATGACGTGACGCGCCCGTCTGACGCGACTTTCGTGCGCATCGCCGACGCGTCCGAATCGTCGGAAACCACCATCAGGTCGTACTGGTAGATGTCGCGGTATTGCTTGATGCCGAGGTCTGCGACGGTGTCGTTGATGGCCAGGCCGCAGACGATCAGCGCGGTGCAGCCGGCGACGCCGCCGACCGTCATGATGAGGCGCGACTTGAAGCGGAAAATGTTGCGCGCGGTCACTTTGCTGAGGAAGCCCATGCGATTCCAGACCGGCCGAATCCGTTCCAGCAGAATGCGCGAGCCGGCGCGCGGCGCTTTCGGACGCAGCAGCGAGGCGCCAAAACATAATAGTCTGTTAAATTGCACAAAAGCGTTTGTAACGGGTGGGACATTTTGTGTTCTTGGTGAAGTTATGAAGCAGTTAATGATGAAATATTTGAATCTCTCCAAGAAAGATTCATTATTATATGTGACAATTGAATTGATCTTACTAAGTGTCTTATTAACAGGATTTAATTTCTATGGAAAAATTACAAAATTTGGCGGTGCAGGCGGGCTTGTGCCGATTACGGGATTCGCAAATTCAGTGGCTTCAGCTGCAATCGAATATCAGAAAGAAGGACAGGTTTTTGGTATTGGCGTTAAGATTTTTACGATCGCAGGACCAGTAATCTTATATGGAATCTTCTCATCATTTGTTGCTGGATTGATTTATTTATTCACAAAGCAATGGGGGTGGTTTCTATGACATCAATTTGTGGTATGCAGAGTCTAAAGTTTGAGAATGCTCCGTACTTAAAAGGCTGGGCATCAGTTGCAGGGAAGAAAGAAGGGGAAGGTCCTCTGGGAAATCTGATCGATCAGATCATTGAAGATCCATACTTTGGACAAGAAAGCTGGGAATTGGCAGAAGGCCGTTTTATGAAACAGGCAGCAATGCTTGCGATCAGTAAAGCTGATCTTCATAAGAAGGACATCCGTTACGCGTTTGCGGGGGATCTTTTGGAACAGAATACAGCAACGTTTTCTGGAATGAAAGAACTAGGGATACCGTTGTTTGGACTTTTTGGAGCATGTTCAACGGTAGGAGAAGCGATGTCTCTGGCAGCGATGAGCGTTGCAGGAGGGTTTGCAAAGCATTCACTTGCAATTGCTTCCAGTCATATCGGAAGTGCTGAAAAACAGTTCCGTTTTCCGTTAGAATATGGAAATCAGAGACCATTATCTGCGACATGGACTGTGACAGGATCTGGAGGTTTTATTGTGTCAAAAGAAATTGGTCCTGTAAAGATTCAAGGGATCACAACAGGAAAGATCGTTGATTATGGGATGGAAGATCCGATGAATATGGGGGCTTGCATGGCGCCAGCAGCGGCAGAAGTAATCTATCAGCATTTTGTGGATTTTGGGTCGAAGCCTGAAGATTATGATGCAGTATATACAGGAGATCTTGGAGAAGTTGGCAAGAAGATTTTGTTGCATTTGCTTCGTGAAAATGGATATGATCTTTCGAAAGTTCATGGGGATTGTGGAATTGAAATCTATGAGAATGAGACGCAGGATACTCATTCTGGGGGCTCTGGCTGTGCCTGTAGTGCAGTGGTTCTTGCATCGATGATCATACCGAAGCTCATTGATGGAACGTGGAAGAAAGTATTGTTTGTGCCAACAGGAGCATTAATGTCAAAGACAAGTTTTAATGAAGGTGAAAATGTTGCAGGGATCGCACATGCGATCTTTCTGGAAGGAGTAAGATAATAATGGAATATATCAGGGCGTTTTTAGTAGGAGGCATTATTTGTATCCTGGTGCAAATATTGATGGATCATACGACATTACAGCCGGGAAGGATCATGGTACTCTTAGTTATTGCAGGTGTTATTCTTGGGGCACTGGGGATTTATAAAAGAATCGAAGCGTTTGGAGGATGTGGTGCGACCGTCCCATTGTCTGGTTTTGGATTCAGTTTATGGAAAGGAATGAAAGAGGCAGTTGACAATCATGGGTTTCTAGGGTTATTCGAAGGAGGATTCACGGCAGCAGCAGTCGGAACATCAGCAGCATTGATCTTTTCTTATCTGGCATCTTTGATCTTTCAGCCGAAGATCAAAAAATAAAGGCAGGAGTATGAAATAAAGAGAAAAAAGGGATTCTGATTTGAGAGAATCCCTTTTTAATATAAAAATATAGAAGATCAACGGTTAATGTTTCTTGCAGAAAACAGATTGATATTTTTTTGGAAGCATATAAGGAGTGTCTGCTGTTTTTCCATGACTGCCCTTTTTGCGGACAATGTAAATTTTTCTTTGTTTTTTGTTTGCAGGACAATTCTTTGTGGCGAGTTTATCGCTTGTTTTACATACTTCAACTGCAACGTGGATATCACAGGTCTGGGTAGGAACGGTTCCTTTTTCAAAATATTCTGTGATCACACGGCTGCCTCTTGGATCGTGATCACAAACCTCTTTAATAGCAAGTTTTCCAGACTCTTTGCAGACTTTTGCTTTTACAATGTCAGCTGGTTTTTTAAAATCTGTAGTTTGTTCTTGTTTTGTTTTTATGATTTCATTCATGACCTTTGCCCATATTTTTTTATGAGTGTTATCAGAAGCAAAATTTGTATTCTTGTCATAGCCCATCCAGACAGAAGCTGTATGATAAGGAGTATAACCGCTGAACCAGTAATCGTAACTGTTTGAAGTAGTTCCTGACTTTCCTGCGACAGCCATAGATGAAGAAAGTTTTGCTGATTTTCCAGTTCCTTTTGTAATAACGTCTTTCATAGCGTCGGTTAAAAGGAAAGCAGTACTTTCTTTCATGACACGCTTACCTTTCTGAGTATTAGAAAGAAGAATATTACCATTATGATCTACGACTTTTGTGTATAAAACAGGTTTCTGGTAGGTTCCGCCATTTGCAATGGAAGCATATGCAGAAGTCAATTCCATATTTGTAACACCATAAGTCAGGCCACCAAGAGATAAGGACTGGGTAATATCGGTATATACATTTCCATTTGAAGTTGTTTCATTAGACACCAAAGTGGAAAAACCAAGATTCATCAAATATTCAAACGAAGTCTTAGGTGTAACGTCAGCAATGGTTTTGGCCGAAACAACGTTCATGGAGTTTGTGATCGCTTCGCGGATCGTTGAATAACCTTTATAACCTTTGTAATAGTTGCGTACTGGTCTGTTAGTGTCAATATAGTTATAAGGAGCATCCTCATATACGGTTGCAAGTGTCATATGATTCTTGTCAAGTGCAGGTAAAAATGCAGAAAGAATCTTAAAAGTAGAACCTGGTTGTCTTGTAGTACCAGTAGCACGATTCAAGGAAAGATCGGAAGTCTTATTTCCACGTCCACCAACTAAGGCTTCTACAGTTCCGTTAGATTGATTCATGATCGTCATGGATATCTGAGGCTGGATCGTTGTTTGGAAAGATTCATTTGTAATGGTTTCACCTTTTGATAAAATATATTGTTTAAACTTTGTAACAACTGTCTTTGCACTTGCTTCATCTGTAAAAATCAACTGATTTCCAAGGTTATTTTTTCTCATATAATCAAGCAGATTGTGATCAGAATAAACAACGTCTTTTCCTGAAACAGTTTTTGCAGATAAAGAATAAGAAAGCGCGATTTTTGTGGCTTTTGGATAGTTTGAAGCATCGTTTGTGACGCTATCTGCAATCTTCTGGATCTGTTGATCCTGAGTAGAGTATATTTTCAATCCGCCACTGTAAATAGCATTATAAGCTTTTGTTTCGTCATACCCCAGTTGCTTTTTTAAATCTTTTACAACTTGAAGGATTAATGCGTCCTCAAAATAAGAATTTGTTGTTTTTTTTGCAGGTGCAGCAGCAGCATTTTTTTGAATTCTTGTGTATACATCATCACTAAGTGCTTCTCGATATTCTTTTTTTGTGATATAATGTTGCTCTAACATATTTTGTAAAACAAGTGATCTTCTGGAAGCGTTGTTTTCCGGATGAGTTACAGGATTTAAACGTGTCGGATTCTTAGTAATACTTGCAAGTACAGCACATTCGGACAATGTGAGTTCAGAAACATCTTTATTAAAATATTTTTGTGATGCTGTCTGAACACCAAGTGTTCCTTCTCCAAGATTGATCGCATTTAGATATTCTTCTAAGATATATTGCTTAGAAGCAATCTTTTCTAGTTCAAGAGCAAGAGATTGTTCTTTGATCTTTCGTTCCAGACGTTCCATTGTGGTTTTTTCCGGCTGAATTCCAAGTACATTGTTCTTGATCAACTGTTGCGTGATAGTACTTCCCCCTTGGCTTAGAGATTGGTTTCTGATACCAAGGAAGGTTGCTCGAATAATTCCATACAGATCAATTCCATTATGGCTGTAATAACGTTCATCTTCAATCGCAATAAAAGCATGCTGAAGATTCTTTGGAACGGAAGAAAGAGGAGTGTAGATCCTGTTGGAATCATGGTTTGAAAGTGTTTTGATCGTTGATCCTTTGTTATCGTAAATAGTTGTGATATATCCTTTGGAATGGACGGAATCTTTTGTAATCTGTGGGGTTGTTTTTAAAATCCCACGTACGAAACCAACCCCGAGGCCGAGCCCAGTAACGATCAAGGCAATGGAGATGATAAAAGCATATTTAAAAAGAAAGAGAGAAATCTTAGAATTTCTACGAATTTTTTCTGAAGATAAGATCTGTCTCTTTTTCTGAATGTTTTGTTTGGTATATTTCATAAAAAACCTCCTGTTACGTATTATACCAAATAAAAAAGTTCAAGTAAACCGACCGTGTAACTATAAACGATACAATCAACAATATGATGATGTAAGGGGCAAAAGTATAAAGGAGAAGAATATGAAAAAACAATTAAAGGGGAAGCAGTCATTTTATGATGACAAACAAAGGGAAAATGTAGTATCCTACTATTTGATGGAAGATCAGGAACACACGATGTATGGAGTCGAACTGGAAAAATATCAGGAAGAGACGAATGTGATCGAGTGGGATGCAGTTCCAAGTATATCAGAATCTATGGAATTAGTAGATCGTGTGATCCATAACCTGATAAAATATAAAGTAACACCGATCTCACTGGCAGAGTCCTTAGATGAGATCATGACCAGGGAGGAAGAAGATGGACGTTCAAAAATATAAAATCTTATATAAAGAGGGAGAAGCAGAGATTTCAGAAAAGAAATCAAGATTTATTGCACATATTGCTCCAGCGCAGACAGAAGAAGAAGCACAGGCATTCATAGAGAAGATAAAAAAACAATACTGGGATGCAAGGCATAACTGCTGGGCATACAGTATCGGAGAAAAGCAACCAGCCTTGCGTTGTAGTGATGATGGGGAACCAAGTGGAACTGCTGGGAAGCCAATGCTTGAGGTGCTGACAGGGCAGGAACTACATAATGTGGTAGCAGTTGTAACAAGATATTTTGGTGGAACACTTCTTGGAACTGGAGGATTGATCCGTGCGTACACAAAAAGTACGCAAGAAGGGATCAAGGAAAGTATGGTGATCGAGAAATGTCTTGGGGTAATGCTCAGCCTCACTTGTGATTACACGACATCTGGAAAGATTCAGTATTTAACAGCAACAGAGCATATCCCAGTGCTTGATACAGTGTATACGGATAATGTAACATTTGAAATGATCGTACCAGTGGAAGAAGTTGGAAGTGTTGAGAAAAAGTTTATGGAAGCATCTATGGGGAAAGCAGTTCTTAAAAAAGGAGAAGAAACTTATTACGCTGAAATTGATGGTAAGATCAGTTACGATCTATAGACGAAGAATGATATGATTTCGTTCCTTTACAGTGATAAAATATCATGTTAAAATTTATCATAGTTAATTAGTCAGAAATAATGAAAAGGAGCAAATTCTATGAAAATATCAGAAATTTTAAAAAATAAGTCAACAATTTCGTTTGAGGTATTTCCTCCAAAGAATAAAGAAGGAAATATTTCTTCTATTTATAGTACGATTGAGGGATTAGCAAAATTATCCCCGGATTTTATTAGTGTTACATATGGTGCAGGTGGATCTACAAAAGGTAAGACAGTAGAAATCGCATCAGTCATTAAGCATGAATATGGAATTGAATCTGTAGCACATTTAAGCTGTATTTCATCTACAAAAGAGGATATCAAATACGAATGTGAACGTCTGAAAGAAGCAGGAATCGATAATATCTTAGCATTAAGGGGAGATTATCCTGCAGATGCAACAAACTTTGATCCTGAGAATCTGGAATTTCACTATGCAAGTGAATTAAATGAATTTATCGGAGAACATTTTAAAGGACAATTTTGCTTATCAGGAGCATGTTATCCAGAGACACATCAGGAAGCTGATGGGTTTAAGAAAGATTTAGAAGCATTAAAGAAGAAAGTAGATGCAGGAGCAGAATATTTAGTAACACAGATTTTCTTTGACAATGATTATTATTACAGATTAGTCAGAGAAGCAAGAAAGATCGGTATCACAGTACCAATTCTTGCAGGAATCATGCCAATTACGAATGCGAAATCTCTGATCCGTACAACAAAGATGTGTGGATGTACGATCCCATATCAGTTATCTACAATGATCGAGGCACATTATGATAATCCAGAAGCTATGAAAGAAATCGGAATCAACTACGCAGCACAACAGATCATTGATCTGATCACAAATGGAGTTGATGGGATTCATATTTACACAATGAATCGTGCAGAAACAGCGCAGCGTGTATTTGACAGTATT
>ENA-OPAW01000391-OPAW01000391.1-human-gut-metagenome-genome-assembly--contig:-NODE-391-length-25959-cov-5.226992_pt1 | contig 25959 bp, 19 predicted proteins | sample MGYA00241060_ERZ501436 | MGnify/ENA primary metagenome ERZ501436 (study PRJEB25962, sample SAMEA2042619) | human gut metagenome | biome: human gut; feature: human-associated habitat; material: faeces... | reverse complement strand
TCTGCAAATAAATCAGCGAATGTGGGGGCTTTAATCTTCATAGTCACACTTTTCGATAGTGTGCTAATTATAGCATATCACCCACCTTTTGTGCAGAGGTTCCTTAATTCTTTTCCGCCTTTGATAGAAATTTCCGTGAATTCGTTTTTGCGATCCAAGATATCGAGGCGATTCTTGTCGACGCCTTGAGCAGTAATCGCCCGAATATTTCCTTGCGTATTGCCTCTTCCGGCCGGATAGATTGAGGCATAGTTGCATTCAACAAATTTGCTGTTCGGAATGTGATTCAGCAGCGCTTCCCACATCGCTCGATTCGTATCGACATCGTCGCCGTGAAGTTTGATTCCCGTGAGTCTTCCGTCGTCCGGAAGGTTTCCGTCCTTTTTAAGTCGGTCATAAATTGCTAAAAAATTCTCTGCATTGATGTCTTTTGCAAAATAGACGGTAGATGCACCTTGTTTCGGAGTTGCTGCCAACACTTTACTTCCCATCATCGGCATTGCAGCTGCCGTTAAAAGAATCGTTCTTCTCAAAAATCCTGTTGTTTCCATATCGTTCACTTAACAAGACTGATTTCAACATCTTTGGAGCCGCTTTCTTGGATGACCTCAAGCGATTTTGAAGAAAGTTTTCCGAGCGGGACTAAGTTGTCAGACGGGCGGAAATCTCTAACAAAAACCGCCAAATTTCCCCAAGGAATGTAATAAGCAATATCGCCTTTTTGCGGATCACAGTTTCTTGGAGCAGTTCCCAAACTCAGAGGCTTCGGAAGATAAGAGATCCGTTCCGTCGTTCCGAAATCTTCAAATTTGAGTTTCAGCGGAAGCTTTGCAGCAAAGTCTTTGGCGGCATCGTTGTTGTTCAACTCTCCCGTAAAGGCTTTGTCGTCGACTTTGATCTGAATGTTTTGGGCCATGATGTTTCCGGACATAAGTAAACAAGCTGAGATTGCGGCGGCAGCGCTCAGAAGTTTCATTCATCCCACCTAAGATTCTTTCAACAATCAATGCGCAAAGATTTCTTTGACCTTTGCGTCTGCCGCCTCGCCTAAAACCTTGTGCTGCTCCGGAGAAAGATGAACACGGTCAATCTGTCCGGGAATACCTTTCACGAAGTCTTGAGCGTTTATGTATTCGGTGCCAAGCATTCGGCATTTTTCCTGCAGAAGCGGCGGAAGCTCTTTGGTGATTTTTTCTGCGCCGTTGAATGCATCGCCGTAAGCAGTTTCATTCGGCTGCAGCGGAGGTGCAATGACTAAGACTTTTGGTGTCTTAAATTTAGTGTTGGATTGCCATTCACCTGCTTGAATCTTACGAATCATCTCTTCAAGATCATCGGCGATCGCTTTTGGATTGTTCTTATATCGGGTATGTAAAAAAATAGGTTGAAATTTGTTAAATATTAGGTTGAATCCATTCCATCCTTGTTAAGACCTATTGTTAAAATTATGGTTGAAAAAGTGATTTTTCAGTTGTAAAATTTTTGGTTGAAAAGTTTGCCCTTTCAATCAAGGTGTTACATGTCTGAAGCTCAATCTTTCGATTATGTCGGCGAGATATGGAAAATCGCTGACTATGTTCGTGATGTCATCCGTCCTGCTGATTACAACAAACTTATTCTTCCATTTGCGTTATTGAGACGTCTTGAATGTGCGTTGGAACCAACACGAGAAGCGGTATGCCAAGCCGTCGAAAAATATGAAGCATCATGGGGCAGAGAAAATGAGCTTTACTGTAATTTTTCAGGAAAAGCTTTCTATAACGTCACTCGATTCAGACTAAATGACCTTGGTGTTGATCACACATTAGAAGCCTTATCAAATTACATCAATGGTTTTAGTCCTAATGCTCGGGAAATTCTGAATAAATTCAAGATCCGAGAAACTTGCCAGGATTTGGAGAACGAACATCTCCTGCACGAAGTGTGCATGAGATTTGCCAGCTTTGATCTTAGCCCTGAAAAAGTCTCAGACCGAATGATGAGCGACATCTATGAACACCTAATTCAGAGATATGGTGAAGAGATTGCCCAGGGTGCTGAAGACTTCATGACTCCAAAAGATGTTGTTCGGTTAGCAGTCAACTTGGTTTTTGCCAATGAAGACGATTTTCTAAATTCAAACAATGGCACTGTAAGAAGGTTGTACGACGGGACATGTGGCACCTGTGGATTCATAAGTGATGCATTAGATCTTATTGCAGAATGGAGTAGCGAAAAACAGCTTTCAAATCCTCCCACCCTCATTCCTTACGGCCAAGAGCGTGAAGGTGTGACTTGGGCAATTGGGAAAACAAATCTGCTACTAAGAAATGTTGGAAACGGAACTCAAGATCTTTTTGAATCCATGAAAGATCTGTCTGAGCATATCGTTCAAGGTGATACCTTAGCAGACGATAAATTTCCCAATGAAACCTTTAACTACCAATTGGCCAATCCTCCTTACGGTAAAGACTGGAAGGCATCGGAGAAAAAGGTAAGAGAAGAGGTAAAACTTGGATTTAAAGGCCGTTTCGGAGCAGGTTTACCTAAAATCAGCGACGGGTCAATGCTGTTTCTGCAAAATGTGGCTTCAAAATTAGCACCTGTAAACCTTGGAGGTGGGAAAGCTGCCATTGTGCTATCCGGATCTCCGCTTTTTAACGGAGATGCAGGAAGCGGACCGTCAAATATTCGTCGTTGGCTGTTTCAAAATGATTTAATTGATTGCATTGTCAAACTGCCTCCTGAAATCTTCTTTAGAACTGGTATCAGCACTTATATCTGGATCCTGTCTAATAAGAAGCCAGAGGCTAGACGAGGCATGATTCAACTTATTGATGCCTCAGCCCAACGTGTTCCATTAAAGAAAAACCTTGGTAACAAACGGTACGAAATTAGTGAAGAACAGATTCATTGGATTACAAAAACTTATGTTGATGGTCATGATCACGGTAACAGTGTGATTGTGCCAGCTACGGAATTCATGTTTAGACAAGTTACAACTCAACGACCACTAAGAGTAAATATCAGCATTCAAAAAGATTTAATTGAAGCATTTTTTGAATCTTCAACTGCTTTAGCAAAACTTTCCCAAAATAATAAAAACATTATTAAGGAATATTTGAATTTGCACGATGGAGAAATTCATCCCTACTCTTGGCTGGATTTGGCTTGCAAGGAACTAATGAAATTACAAGAAAAACCCAAGGCTACCAAAGCTGTTCTTGAGAAGGGGTTTCTTAGTGTTTTTGCTTCTAAAAATACTAATGCTGAAATCGCCCGAACCTCTAGGGGTGAAACTATTTGGGACTCTGAATTGAAGGACAACGAAAATATACCTTGGGGCATGAGTTTTGATGAATACATGCAGAAAGAAGTTCTACCCTATGCTCCAGACACAGAAATTGATAATAGCGTTCTAGATATGGGACCATTACAAGATTCAGGCGTGGGAGTAGTTGGAACAAGCATCAGCTTTAATCGGTATTTCTACAAGTATGATCAGCCTCAAGATCCAAAAGTGATTGCAAATGAAATTTTAGATTTGGAAAAGGGTCTTGAGGAATTTATGAAAGGGTTCCTCAAATGAGAACTTTAAACGAAATAGCTGATAGCAGTTGGATTGGAACATTCCCCAAGAAGTGGAATATGTTACCAATCAAGTCTTTGTTTAATTTTAGTAAAGGACTGAACATAACTAAGGAAGACCTGACAGATAATGGAAGTAAGGTTATAAGTTATGGGCAAATTCATGCTAAAGACAATAATAAAACGGGCATCCACTCCGGCATGGTTCGATATGTACCTAAAGAAAAAACATTAGATGCTAAGAATGCAATAGTTCATAAAGGTGGTTTTATTTTCGCTGATACATCAGAAGATTTAGATGGCGTAGGCAATTGTGCATACAACGATTCTGATAAAGAAATATTTGGTGGTTATCACACAATCGTGCTCAATCCGATAAAAGATGAGGATAATAAATACTTTGCATATTTATTCCAAACAGATGCTTGGCGGACACAGCTTCGTAGGCAACTAGTTGATGTAAAAGTTTTTAGTGTTAATCAGGGGATATTGAGTGAAACTTATTTAATAATTCCTCCGAAGCTAGAGCAGAAAGCCATCGTTTCCTATTTAGATTTTCATTGCAAAAACATTGATGAATCAATCAAACGTCATCAAGCAATTATTGATAAATTAGAAACTTATCGAAGCAATGTTATTACCCAAGCAGTCACAAGAGGAATTGGAGCGAATGTTACCTATAAAAAGTCAGAGCATGAATACCTAAGAGAAATTCCATTAACTTGGGAAGAGGTTCCGTTAAAGTATATTTGTACTTACAATATTGAATCATTATCGGAAGACACTGATCCCCAATTTAGTTTTGATTATGTTGATATTGGGTCTGTCAGCCTTGTAAATGGCATTGAGAATAAGACAAGAATGAATTTTGGAGAGGCCCCCTCCCGAGCAAGACGTTTGGTTAGATCAAAGGATATTATCATCTCAACTGTCAGAACATATTTAAAGGCAATTGCAATTATCCCTTCTTTTTCATTTCCTTTAGTGGTATCTACCGGTTTTTTAGTAGTCAGAGCTAAAGATGAATGCGTCTTACCCGAATATTTAGGGTTCACACTAAAATCAGATGCGTTTACTAAAGCTGTTGAAGCAAGATCCGTTGGCGTTAGTTACCCAGCCATAAAAGCATCGGAAGCAGTAAAAATTTTTATAGCGATTCCTCCTATCAGTGAGCAACGAGAAATTGCTACTTACTTAGAGAAAAAGTGCTCCGAGATTGATCGGGCAATTAACTCTACAAAGTTATTGATAACAAAATTGAAAGAATACCGTCAATCTCTTATTTATCAGGCTGTAACAGGCAAAATTTCTTGCACTGGAGGTGCATTATGAGTCTTACAACAAAGATTCACCAAGAAGCTTCCTTTGAACACTATTTATCAACAGCTTTGGCAGACTTGGGCACTAACAATAACTGGCAAGTCAGCCTAAATGACGAGGGTTTCGATCCGCAGACAGCGTTGTATTTCCCGGATTTTATGCAATTTCTAGAAGCCACAGCTCCTGGAAAGATTGAAAAGATGAAAGAGTCATTCAAGGACAATTGGCAGGCAAATCTTCAATTAAGTCTTGTGCGCTCATTAGAAACAGAGGGAACCATAGGAACATTAAGAAACGGGTTCCCCATGGCTGGCTACCAAACAATACAGTGTTCTGCACCGTACCCTGACGACCCCCGAATTAAAGATGCCTTCCAAAATTACAACGCAAATATTCTGCGTGTAATGCATCAAGTTCATTACCAGACTCAAGGCAATAAGTCTTTAGATTTAGTCTTTTTCATTAACGGCATTCCTGTTGCAACGGCTGAAATTAAAACTGAACTAACTCAAACGGTGCATGACGCCATTGAAGAGTATCAATTTGAGCGTCGTCCAATCGAACCCGGAACAAAACGCCGTAACTATTTATTGATGTATAAACGCGGTGCCGTTGTTCACTTTGCAATCAGTGAAAATGAAGTATGGATGTGCACCAATTTGGAACCGGACAAACCCAGATTCCTACCATTCAATCAAGGCACCATAGATGGTCACGCTGGCAATCCAACACCAATAGATGAAGAGTATCCAACCTCATATTTTTGGAATCAAATCTGTCAAAGAGATAACTGGCTTCACATCTTCCAAAATTTTGTGTTTGAAGAAATTTCAAATAAAGAAGATGCAACCGGTCGAATTCGCAAATCTTGTACACAAATCTTTCCGCGTTACCATCAATGGGATGCCGTCACAAGGATGATTGCGGATACAAAAGAAAAAGGTGTTGGAGGAAAATACTTAATAGAGCACTCTGCCGGTAGTGGTAAAACAGAGACAATTACATGGACCGCTCATGAGCTGGCAAATATCCGAGATGAAAAAGGACAACGCCTATTTTCTAGTGTCATCGTTGTTACCGATAGACTAAGCCTAGATACGAATATAAAAAAGACGATCGGTCAATTAAAACGAGTGCCTGGCTATGTAATGGATATTGGAACAGATGCTGATGGCAACCGAACCTCGGATAAGGCAAAAAGCAAGCAACTGGCTACAGCGTTAGGTGAAAAGCGTGAAATTATTGTTGTCACTTTACAAACCTTTCTTTATGCCTGGCCTACTATTGCCGCAGATGAACGATTAACCGGGTCGAATTTTGCCGTCATTATTGACGAAGCACATTCCTCTCAAGAGGGATCAAATGCTGCCGCTTTAAAAAGCGCTTTTGCCGTTGCCGCAGATAAACTCAAATTAGCTAAAGCTAAAGACTTTGCGGTTGACACTAAGGATGGCGAGGAGTTTACAGATGAAGACATGGTATCGGAATATTTTTCAAAGATGCAATCTTTGAACAAGATGCCGAATAATGTTTCTTTTTATGCCTTTACAGCTACTCCTAAAGCGGAAACTCGAATATTATTCGGAACACCAACAGGGCAAAAAGATAGTAAGGGGAATGAGATTAAACACTCTTTCCACCTTTACCCTATGCGTCAAGCCATTGAAGAAGGTTTTATTATTGATCCCTTGTCGGGTTACATCCCATATTCAACTGCGTATAAATTGGCTGAACAATTTGTAGCGGATAAACCGGTAGATGAATTGGCAGCTCGACGTGTGATTGCCAAATGGAAGTCCCTCCATCCGACGAACGTCATGGAGAAAACCGCTTTCATCATCGAGCATTTCGTCAAAAACGTTTCAATGCTATTAGATGGGCAAGCGAAGGCCATGATCATTACATCAAGCCGTCCTGCGGTGGTTCGTTATAAATATGCATTTGATGCTTATTTAAAGGCTCATCCAGAATATGATCGATCAAAAATTGCTCCCCATCTTCAATTCAAGGTGCCAGGAGAACCCTTAGTTGCCTTCTCAGACAAAGTGAATGGGAGCAAATGTGTCTTCCCTGATGATGTTTATTTAAAAGATAATCCTTTTGCTTCTATTAAGACGGACTACGATTACACAGAAAGTAACATGAATAATTTAGGGTATCAGACAATTGAGAATGCGTTTGATACACCGAAATATAGGTTATTGATCGTTGCAAATAAATTTCAGACTGGGTTTGATCAACCAAAATTATGTGCTTTATATATTGATAAAGCCATTTCAAACGATATTGAAATTGTTCAAACTTATTCTAGAGTTAACCGTATCTATCCTGGTAAGGACCAGGTCTTCATTGTTGACTTTGTTAATAAACCAGAAACAGTATTGGGAGCTTTCAAGAAGTACGACACCGGTGCAAAGATGACGGAAGGCCAAGATCCGAATATTGTTTATAAAATCAAACAACGTTTGGACGCCACAAATATTTATTCACAGCAAGAGTTCAATCACTTTAGAGATACTCAATACAAAGCCATTGTAGCGTTGACTCAGGATCCACAACAGGATAACTACCGAAAACAACTCTATCAGGCAGTTAATGGCCCTGCTGAAAAGTGGAATGAGTTGTACAAGTCCTATACATCATCGTACGCAACCTGGATGAACTATTTCACCAAAGCCAAAGCAGACAATGATTTAGAAAGTCAAAAATATGCTGAGCAAAAGATGCAAGAAGCGCAGGAGAAGCGAGACCAACTGGTTAACTTCCGGCGTGATCTAAAGCTTTTTGGGTCAGCATATATGTTTATTTCTCAAATTATTGATTTGGGCGAACCGGACTTTGAGGTTTTCAATAGCTTTGCAAAACTCCTTTTTCATCGAATTTCCAATACTTCACTTGAAGAAATAGATGTGAAGAGTCTTGTTCTATCCGATTACAAAATTAATAAGCTGAAGCTTCCTACAAAAGATGAGGATCGTACGTTAAAGCCCATGGGAGAGGGAACGGGAAAAAGCAAAGCCTCAAAACGGGAAAGTCTTAGAAAAATTGTTGAGAAGCTTAATGAGACCTGGGGCAACGATGTGAATGTTGTAGCCGCTGCCAGAGCCGTTAATTTCATCGCAGACTATGTAGAAGCCGATACGATAACCCAGACTCGAATTGTTAACTCTTCCAATTCCAAAGCATCAATCCTAGCTGATGGACGATTGAAGAGCATCATCAAAGCGAGCCTTGTTTCCATGATTACTAACTCCCTTGGTGAACTCGCAACACAAGTCATAAACGATCCTCAAGCAATTGATTCGCTCGCTGACCAGGTTTATGACCAAGTAGCCAGTGGGAAACGTTACAGTATTCCGGAGCTGCAAACTTTTATTAGTGAAAAGAGCCAAGACTATGCCCGTTACCACTAATGATTTTGTTAAAGAATTCTTCGGCATTTCTGACTGTTCGCTTGTCAAAACGGAAGAGAGCCGAACTGATGACGGTAAGTCTTTTCAAAAGATCTATTTTGACTATTGCGGTCAAGAGGAGCGGGTTTGTCCCAAATGTGGAGAAAAACTTTATAAGCATGGAAAAAGGGAGCTTAATGTTGTTGATACACCAATGGGAGGTAAGGCCGTTCTGTTTGTCATTAGTTTCCCTAGGCGAAGGTGTTCGAAATGTGGGTACCTATGGCAACCTGTCATTAATAACGTCATTGAAAATAGGAAAATGACTGAAAGGGCCTATTTCGATATTGCTCAACGTTCACTTCGCACCACTTTCCGGGATGTGGCGGTTGACTACCCATTAACCCACGTTACGGTCAAAAATGTCTTTGAAGATTTTTTGGAAGATTACAAAGAAAAGTTAAGATTTGAGACCCCTGCCTTTTTAGGTATTGATGAAATCAAAATAAAAAAAATTGGGGAGATAACAGTCATTACAGATCTAGAACATAGAACTATCTTTGATATGTTGAAAGGCAGGAATCAAGAAATATTAACTGAGTATTTCAAGAAGATGCCAAATAGAGAAAGAGTGTTTTGGGTCTGCTCCGACATGTATCGCCCTTTCGAAAAAAGTATTGCAACCACTATGCCAAATGCTCAGTGGGTCATTGACCATTTTCATGTTGTAATGAAAGCCAATGAAGCAATTGATACGATACGTCGATCATTACAAGCCGATATGGACAAGACAGAAAGAGTCAATACTAAAAAGGGGTTGGCTTACACCTTAAAAACGCGAGTATTTGACTTAACACCGGAGGAAGCTTCCAAAATTCGCCTGTTACGAGAAAATCCAAAACTGTACCCTTTAGCAGTGGCTTTTGATCTCAAAGAGGATTTCTTTGGAATTTGGGATAACAATCCTGCTTCAAAAATCAATGCCCAACAAAACTTTGCAGAATGGAAAAAACAAATACCTGAAGATCCAATCTTTGACAGTTTCAGGGACTTAGCCAAAACCGTTCATAATTTTTATGAACAGATTTTTCATTATTGGGATTGCCCAATCGCTATCACCAATGGTTACACGGAATGTGCTAACCGATTAATACGCGAAACAAATATTCGAGGACGTGGCTATTCTTTCGAAACTCTGCGAGGGAGAAGTCTTTATCGTCGTTCTAATTTAGAAAAGATGATCAAAGAGGGACGATTGGAAATCGGTCCAAGTCTTTTGGCTCGGGGCTCGTTATTTACTACCGAAGCAGTAGAGGATGAGAGCAATCTCGATGAGGATTGATATTCATGCGTTTTGTTTATAAAGCGATGGATTATTGAACACCAATTGATTTAATTTTGTTTGTTAAATTACTGGTTGAAATTGTATTGATCGTATTTTACTTTCCAACCAATGCTAAATTTTTCTAGCTCATACTCTTAAGCTTTTAGAGATTATTTTTCAACCAGTAAATTTACATACCCCTTATATCTTGAATTCGCGTCATTGGTTCCGAGCATGATAATGACTAAATCCAGAGGAAGGTTTTCGGAAAGAACCGCAGGAAGTGACACCATCCCATTGAACAACTTACCGGAAAGGCTTTTGTCGGTTCCGTTTCCGTCTTTTTGATCTCTTTTTACGGTTCGGCCGCCCAAGGCATTAACTTCGACTTCATAATCGGGGCCAAGTTTTTGAGCCATGACCTGAGGCCAAATTCGATCGATTGGAAGACGATAGATGTCTTTTTCCGGGCTCCAGGCCCATCCGAAAGAATTCGAGTCACCATAAACCAGGATTCTCTTGGCGGATTTCTTTTCCGAAGAAAACACAGGCAGAGGAGAAGTCAAAAGAATTGTTGAAAGTCCGAGGAATGAACGGCGGTTAAGAGGCATATTTTCTCCTTCTATATGCCTCCATCATAAAAATTCTTTTCTTCTCAATCCAATACTATTTATGGATGGTTAGTTATAACTTTTAGTTAGATTGAGTCCGAAAGTTTCTTAAGAAGCCTTTTTGGAATGTTTTGAAAACCTTCACAAAAAGCAACTTAATTTTGGTCGAAAAGATCCAGAGTTTCGCCTTTGCGTACTCTTTTCCTCGGAGCTGGTTTTTGTAAGTCTCGATGAATCCACTCCAAGATCACATCGCTCAGGTTATTGAGTTCTTCTTCCGTTAGTTCCCTGCCCTTGTCTATCCCGTGCCACTTATAAAGGCATCCGCGGCAGCAGCATCCCGTTGCGTGCTGAGCAGTAAAGATCGGATGTCCTTTATAAGGCGTTTGCTTGCCGTCGTTTTTTGGATGCGCGCTTCCGATTCTGTCGTGAAGAATTTGTCTTGCGTGTTTCTTCAAGAGCTCGTCATTGCGAGTCTCGGCATAAGTTCTGTCGGCATAAGACAAACGAAATTTGCTTCGAAACGCTGAATGGCTCAGCGCTTCGAATAATTCATCCATAGAAGCAAATTTTTGACTCATTAACCGAAGAGACGATTGGTGAGTACCGGATCTAAACATTCCTGTACGTAGGCGAAGAATCTTTCAGGATCCTCTTTCTTCAATTGGATCGCTTCTTTCTGAGAAAGAACATACATCAAAAGAAGTCTGGCTTTAGACGTCGTTGTTTCACCTGCTAGTAAACAGCCGCATTCGAGACACTGCGCGACGCTGCCCGGGAAAACCGTACTGTCTAAGACACGGCCGGAAGAAGCTCTCGTCGAGATCACAACGAAGATGCCCTTCTTTACTGCTTTTTTAATCGCAGGCATCATTCCGGCCGGAAGATTGCCGCGGCCGAAGCCTTCAACGATTATCGCGTCCGGTTCTTTTTCAAGGAACATTTCAAGAAGCGCACCGTCGTCTCCGCACATGGCTTTAACAACAGGAACTTTGGCCGTAAGCTTTTTGAGCATCGGGAAGTTCAAACCGGTATCGAGCTCTAATGCACCGCAGCGGAAATAAACATTGTCGCGGTCGACATAGCCGACGGGGCCCCAGCCCGGAGAAGCCAAGGCGGAAGCCTTGTTGGTATGGGTGAGCTGAGCACGGGAGGCCGCATGAATCTCGCCGTTCATGCAGACGACAACGGTCGAGATGTCTCCCTTCACGTCGTGGCAGGCAACTCGGATGGAATCTAAAAGATTCTTGGTTCCGTCAAACATCGGGTCCTCAGGATTCATGCAGGTCGTAAAGACGATCGGCTTGGAATTCTGATTCTGGAAGACATCCGACAAGGAGATGCTGACGAAATAAGCCGTTTCTTCAATGTTGTCCGCGGGCTGAGTAACGACAACGCCGGAGACTTCCGGGCGAATCAAAACTCTTTGGACGGCTCGGGAAAGCTCGAGCATCATCGCCGGTGTGACCACACTTCCCTTTAAAGAAAAAACCTTCGGAACTTCTAAGAAGCAAAGATCTTCAATTTCAGGAAGCGCATCGGTTACCGCCAGTGCATCTTCTTCGGGATCACCGGGTTTGTAGTCGATGCCTGTGGGAATAATCATGTCGCCCAAAGGAAAAAGAGCAACGGTTTTGTCATCCATGACATCGATGTAACCGTCATCGAGAACTTCGGATGCAATGTCGGAAGGTTCCTCTTTGGCGAGTTTTCGAGTTTCTTTGGCTGCCATCTTCTTTTCCTTTTTCTTTGATTTCTTACCCACAGTTTCCTCGTTGGTTATTCCGCTTTCAAGAGCTTCCCGGGATTCATGATGCCCTTCGGATCAAAAGCGTTTTTGATCTTGCGCATTATCTCAATTTCCAAAGGATCCTTGAATTGGTAATTATGGTCAAGTTTCAGCATTCCGATGCCGTGTTCGGCTGAAATCGAGCCCTCAAACTTATTAACCTGACTATAAAGAATTTCTCGAATTCCTTCTTCATTTCGGTAGGTTGCACCCGGGTCTTCAGGACTGACGAAATTGAAATGAAGGTTTCCGTCGCCCAAGTGCCCATAGATGGAAAGCCCGAGCCAGGGATAAGCGGATAAAAGCATTGCGCTTGTTTCTTCGACGAACTCAGGGATTAAAGAAATGGGGAGGCTGACATCGCTATGGATACTGCCGCCGGCCGTTCTGTCGGCCAGAGGGATTGATTCGCGAACATGCCAGAACGTATGGGAGTCCTGCAGAGAGCTGGCAATGGCGGCATCGGTGATTTCTCCGTCTTCAAACGCACCTTCCAAGATGTGTTCCATCATGCTTTCCTGAGGCTTCTTTTCCAGGGAAAGTTCAACCAGCACTTTCCAGGGAGAGTCGCTGAGCGGAGGCACTTCGATATCAGGCAGGTACTTTTTGACCCGCCCGATCGGCAAATCGCTGATCAATTCAAAAGCTGTCAGAGAAGAACCGGCTTTCATCTTGAATCGGTTCAGAAGCTTCCCGGCATCCTGAATACTGTTCAGACAGCAGAAAGCGGTTTCTTTTTCTTTCGCAGCCGGGAAGAGTTTCAGAACTACAGCAGTAATAATGCCGATCGTCCCTTCGCTGCCCAAGAATAAGTCTTTGAAATCGTATCCGGTGTTGTCCTTACGAAGACGTCTTAAACCGTTGTAAATGCGGCCGTCGGGAAGGACGACTTCAACGCCGAGAACCAAGTCGCGTGTTGCTCCGTAACGCAGTACGGCCACTCCGCCGGCATTACAGGCACAGCAGCCGCCGATGGTTGCGTTGCCTTCTGCCGCAAAAGACAGCGGGAAGAAACGATTAACACTTTCTGCAGCTTCATGCACTTCGGCCAATGTCATTCCGGCTTGAACGGTTAACGTGTCTGAAAGGGGGTCCGCGTCGATGACGTTTTTCATTTTTGTCATGGACAGGACGATTTCAGCATCCGGTCGATAAGTTGTCGCTGCGCCTGTCAGACTTGTATTGCCGCCTTGGGTGACGATGGGAACGTTGTATTGAGCGCAAAGTTTGACGATCTTTGAAACTTGTTCGGTGGTAGAGGGGCGGACGACAGCCAAAGGCTTTGAGACGTAGTGGTCTGTGAAATCATCCGTGTAAGGTCCGAAAAGAGCCGGATCATCAATGACGTTATTGAGGCCGACAATTTCGCCAAAAAGCGATTTGAGTTCTTGTTGCATGGCTTTTTTGAATCAGTAAATATTCAAGAAAGTTTAGTCAAAAAATTGCTCCTTTCCCCTGATAAAAATAGTGATCGAAAGGTCGTAGGGGAAAATATCGTGATCCACAGTTTTCTATGCGAAAGATTTGACGACTAAGATATTCTTTTTTAGGAGGATGTTCCGTGCAGTCTCTGTGGATGGTTGTTGCGGCATTGTTTTATGCCTTTTATGCCGTGTTCGTGAAATATTCCGGTTTTGAAGGCATCGGAAGCTGGGAAATCCTCTTTTTCAGATCAATTTTCGGCGTTGTACTCTTTTACGGCGTTATGCGTTTCAGCGGCATTACGCTTTCCACCACGCATCCCTGGCAGCATCTGATTCGCTCGATGTGCGGCACCCTTTCAATCATCTGCGGCATTTATTCCGTCTCTCATCTGAATATCGGGCTGGCGATGACATTGAATTACACCTCGCCGCTGTTTGTCGGAGCCTACATTCTGACGACCTCCCTGCTCCATCACGCTCGGGTGAACTGGGGACTGATGGCGATGGTGCTTTTCGGTTTTATCGGCGTCGTGATCATGCTCGGACCAACCATCGGACCGCACGAATACTATGCCGCTGTAGTGGGTTTAGCCGCGGGCTTCTTCACTGCAAATGCCACAACATTTGTTAAGAAACTCGGCATGCTTCATGAGCCGGAAACACGAATTATTTTTTACCTTGTTCTGGTCGGTGCGATTTGCGGCCTCATCGGAACATTCCTCACCGGCGGCTTCCATCCCTGGAGCGTTAAGGGCGCCTTATACATTTTGGGACTTTGTATCTGTGCGACCGGCGGTCAATTCTGTCTGACCAGAGCTTTCTCCAGGGGCAATCTGGTTCTGTCGAGTTCTCTTCAGTACACAGTCATTCTTTTCTCAACGATTTTGGGAGAAATCCTTTTCCTCGAACCGGCAACCTTCCCTGTTATTTGCGGAATGCTGATTATTGTTTTCTCCGGATTGATGTCGAGTTACTTCGTTCGTCGGGAAAATAAATTCTTGAAGGAAAAGGCAAAGACCTCGCAATCAAAAACTGCCTAATCTAAACAGTTATCTTTTTTCTATCGCCGGCACTTTCTCGCTGAGGAAGTTCCGGCGAATTTCATCTAAGTTAAGTTCCTGAAATGCTCTCAATATTTCATCAACGAACCCTAGTCTTCCTATAATTGAAAAATTGTTTGCGAATCATAAGGAACAAAAAATATGAAATTTTCAATGGTTAGCGGTGATGTTTTAAAGCTCGAATGCGGAGCTCTGGTTGTCGGAATTCCTGCCGGCGGTCTTACTCCGACAGCTGAAGCGCTCGATAAGGCTTCCGAAGGAGCTGTCTCTCGCTGGATTGAGGCCGGAGACATTCATCCCTGCGTCGGCAAGGTTGCAGTTTTCCGTGATTTTCCGGGATGCAAAGCCGAACGCGTTGTGTTTGTCGGCTTAGGAAAATGCAAGGCCAGAGACTTTCAGCGCGTTTTGAAACTCGGCATCGATAATGCTTACCTTGGCAAAGAAGTCGTCCTGACCACCCTTGAGTGGCTGCCGGATGAAGTTCCTGAATGGATTGCCGAACAGTCCGGTTTTATTGCCTGCACTGCTCTTGATCGTCCTAAGAATTACAAAACTTTTGACATTAACTGGAAGAAGCCTAAGAACATTGATCTCTATGTCCCGGATGAAAACAAGGACATAGAAAAAGCCTATGCCGAAGGTGTATCTGTCGGGGTTGGCGTTCAGATGGCTAAGCAGTACGGGGATATGCCGGCGAATCTCTGCACACCGAAGTTTATGGCTGAAGAATGCATGAAGTTGGCCGGCTCTCTTGGCCTTGACGTAACTGTCTTCGACGAAAAAGCCATGGAAAAACTGGGCATGGGATGCCTGCTTGGCGTTGCTAAGGGCTCTCACCAGAAACCTCGCATGGTGGTCATCGAATACCACGGCGGAAAGAAGGACGACGCGCCCGTCGCTTTGGTCGGTAAAGGATTGACATTCGACTCCGGCGGCATTTCTTTGAAACCTGCTAAGGGAATGGACGAAATGAAGTACGACATGTGCGGCGCTGCGGCCATGATCGCTTCTATCGCAACCGCAGCAGCCATGAAGCTGCCGGTGAACATCGTTGCTGCAGTCGGCTTTACGGAAAATATGCCCGGAAGTTCTGCCACTAAACCCGGTGACATCTTGAAGAGCTATGCCGGGAAGACCGTTGAAGTTCTGAACACCGATGCCGAAGGTCGTTTGGTTCTGTGCGATGTTCTCGCATACACCATTGATAAGTTCAAGCCGAAGTGCGTTGTCGATGCCGCCACATTGACCGGCGCATGCGTTGTTGCTCTGGGCAACGATATTGCAGGCTTATTCTCTAACGATGAAGAATTGGCAATGTCTCTCATGATGGCAGGCGATACCGCAATGGATCCGGTTTGGAGAATGCCTCTGGATATTTCCTTTACCAAGGCTTTGAAGAGCAATTTTGCCGATCTCGCCAATATCAGCGACTCTCGCGGCGCAGGTGCCTGCACGGCCGCAGCCTTCTTGGAAGAATTTGTCGGTGATACCCCGTGGGCTCACTTAGATATCGCAGGTGTTGCCAATAAGAGCGGAAAAGAAAAAGGATCAACCGGCCGTCCTGTTCCCCTTCTGATTAACTTCCTGAAAGACCAGGCGAAATAACAAAGCAATGATTCGCGGGGCTCAGGCCCCGCTTTTTTGTCCTATTATTTCAACAATTCCTCAACCATTTCATTCCAAAAAATGATCCGATTTGAATGCGACTACGCCGAAGGCGCCCATCCCAAAGTATTAGAAGCTTTGGTTAAGACGAATTTTGAACAGACCCCCGGCTACGGTGTTGACGGACACTGTGCTCACGCTCAGGAACTTATACGAGAAGCTTGTGAAGACCCTTTGGCCAATGTTTATTTTGTTACCGGCGGAACTCCTGCCAACGTAACCGTTATTGCATCGCTTTTGAGACCCTATCAAGGATGCGTCTGCTGCAAGAGCGGTCACATCAATGTTCATGAGGCCGGTGCCGTTGAAGCGACAGGGCATAAAGTCATTGGTTTGGATGGAAAAGACGGAAAACTCTCTGCCGATACCCTCAGAGACTATCTAGAAAGTTACTGGGCGGATCCGACACATGAGCATGTTGTCCAACCCGGCATGGTCTACATTTCTTCGCCCACTGAATTAGGCACTGTCTATTCCAAATCGGAACTTCAAGCACTGTCAGAAGTTTGCCGGGAATTTGTGATTCCGCTTTATCTTGACGGCGCTCGTCTTGGCTACGGCTTACAAAGCCCTGGCAACGACGTTACATTAGAAGATATTGATCGTTTGACCGATGTTTTCTATATCGGCGGAACAAAGGTCGGTATTTTGATGGGAGAAGCGATTGTATTCCCGAGAGGAAACGGCTTGGACGCAAACTTCCGAAGCATGATTAAACAAAATTGCGCCATGCTCGCTAAAGGGCGCCTTCTCGGCGTTCAATTCGAAGCCTTATTTACGGATGGTCTTTACGAAGAAATGGGAAAACACGCTGTTGATCAGGCAATGAGAATTAAAGACGCATTCAAAGAAAAAGGTTGTCGCTTTTTAGTGGACTCACCTACTAACCAGCAATTTTTATTCTTGCCCCGTGAAGCAAAAGATAAACTTTCTAAAGATTATGCATTTGAATGCGAGGGCGATGCCGGGCAAGAGGAATTCTTAGTTCGTTTTTGCACTAGTTGGGCAACGCCGAAAGAAAGCGTAGATAAGCTTATTGAAACTATTAAAGCGTTGTAATTTTCTCACAAAGAAATTGAGGCTATAGCGGCCTCTTTTTTTATAAAAAATAGTTAATTTTATTTATTTAATTTATCTAAATTTTAAAGGATAAAATAAAAGTCCAACAAATAGAATATTAGAACCAAATTTGTTTTTTTGGTATATTTAAACTCTTTTATTTCTATTTAAACGCAGAAATCAACATGTATTTTTGAATGATATTGATTGAGTTTATCTATTGGCGACTTTCCTCCTCTTTTTGCGCCATATATTAACGCAGGAGGCGATATCGTATTGGCATAGGATAAGGAGAAGAAAATGCCAAGACGATGGTCAAAATTACAACACCGACTTCAGGAAATCTTCGCCCCGAATATTCGTTTGCAGTTTCATTGTGCGATATACCGAATTCCCGGACATGTAGATACTGTTTGTCCGAGATATTTTCTGATGCTAAATAGTGAAATTATTTGGGACTGGCCAAGAAATTACACAGAAGGCCTTAGTCATGAAGAAATGTACCTGGTCTACAGATCTCGGCTAGCAGTCTTTCAGATTTGATTGCAGAATATCTCAACGCAGACAGGGAGACTGCCATAGCCTTAAAAGACGAATGGGGTATCGCGGATATTTTACGAGCTGTTGACCGTAGAATTGGACGAAGACAATGGGACGGTCTCTTAGAAAATATAAACCCAAAAGTCTCTAATGCTGTTGGGAAGATAATAAGTTCTAGAAAAATATCCCGGAAATCTCAAATAGAAAATGGGATTATTGGAAAAGAAGGAGATGGACGAAAACTTCTCTAAAGAATAAGGAATTCTTCTTTATCTTAAAAATATCGATTCTAAAATTTTGTATAGAGAAAATATAATCTTATTGCAGAAGTTTTCAAGGACATTGAAGAATTTTTAAAACTACTAAAAGAATGGAATTTTATTTAGATTGACCAAATTTTTCTCGGTGATTTTTGATGAATAAATAATATTGGTATCTATTTAATTTTGAGGGGTTAATATTTCCAGGAGAAAGTTAAGTGATTAACTTTCTCCTTTGAAATCGTATGTTTATTATTGGCAGCTCTTCTGTTTCTTCGCGATTTCTTCTCCTGCAATCTTTCCAAAAACAAAGCAGGAAATAAGAGAGTCTCCGCCTAAACGATCCCTTCCGTGAATGCCTCCTGTGACTTCACCAACGGCATAAAGATTTGGGATCGGTTTGTCAGCTTTTCCGATAACTTGACAAGTCTTATTAATTTTTAAACCACCGCAGCTGTAGTGAATATCAAACTGCTCTCGTCCGAAATAAAAAGGCGGTTTTTCAATTTTCTGGGTAAATATCTTCTTGCCGAAATCTTTATCTTCGCCTTGCTCCACAAAACGGTTATAACGATCCAAAGTTTCTTGAAGCACCTTTGCGCTGACATGCATTTTCTTTGCCATTTCGGAGACCGAATCAGCTATATGAACCGAGCCCGCAAGAAGTTTGGCGTCTAAGTCCAGACTCTTTTGCGACTGAGAATCCGTGATCACCCAAAACACTCGGTCCGGTAAATTCAAGTAACCCTCAGCGATTGCCTTCACTCCTTTGCTTTCGTCGATAAAACGTTTTCCTTCGCTGTCGACATAAATATCGCCACCTACATAGTTCAGCAGTCTGCCGCCTCTCAGTGGAATAAGCTGGATGGCATCCATGTCGACGGTTTGAGCGCCCAACTTTTCGGCCATGAGAATTCCGTCGCCGGTAGATCCGTCAAAGCCTCTTCCTGTCTGATTAGCCGTCGTAAAGAGAGATGCGTCCAAACGGCTGTCGTATTTCAGACGCATAGCGACATTGGCGGTGAAGCCTCCGGTTGCGATGACAACATCTTTAGCCTCTAAATCCGTCAGCTTGCCGTTTCGATCTTTAACCCTCACACCCATAACCTGCCCGTCTTTCTCTAACAAGTTCACCGCCTCTGTTCTGAGTCTCACTTTCACACTTAGAGAACGGGCTTTGTGGTTCATGATCCGAACATAGGTCATGCCGCTTCGTTTTTGGCCTGCGGAATGCGCACGCTGGAACTTTCCGCCCCAGGCTTCAAAAACCTGGTCATCAAAAGGAATACCGATTTCTCGGAGCCAATGAAGCGTTGATTGTGCGTTGTTGACAAGTGTATTGACGAGCACGGGATCGCTTTGGAATTCTCCCGTCTCCATGATTTGGCGCTGCCAAAATTCGGGACTGTCTTTGATGCCCTGCTTCATCTGAAGTTCCGGAACTACGGCGTTGACGGATCCCCCGGAAAGTGCGGAATGTCCGCCGACAAAAGCCGCTTTGTCGATGAGAAGAATATTTTTGACGCCGTTTTGAGCGGCAGAAACGGCCGTGGATAAGCCGGCTGCACCTATGCCTATGATGATCAGATCGAATTTAGTTTCGTCACCTGTCTCTGCAAATACTGAGGACGGTAATATTGCAAATAAAGTTAAACTGGCCGAAAAGTTTCTTCTACGCATCTAACACTCCGATTTTGCGTAAGAACGCTGCCATCTCGACAGCGTTGGTCACATTGAGTTTTGTGCAGAGGTTGGCTCGGTGCATCTTCACGGTCCGCTCGCTGATACCTAAGTTGTAGCCGATGACTTTATTGAGCTCTCCTTTGGAGACACCGAGGGCGACTTCTTTTTCTCGAGGTGTCAGAGAGTCATAAATTTTGCGGAGCGTTTCAATTTCGGAATCGGATTCAAATTCTTCCATGCCCGCCGTTCCCGCTTTCTTCACTGCGGCAAGCAACCGTTCAGGTTTCGCGGATTTCTGAAGAAAATCCGAAGCACCGCGTTTTAGCGCATGCACTGCCATATCCAGTTCACCGTGTCCGGAAAGAAAGATGATCGGCAGCCGACAGTTCTTTTGGTTCAGCTTGACTTGAAGTTCCATTCCGGTCATGTCCGGCATGCGTACATCCAAGATGATGCATCCCGGGCGATTCATATCGTCCTCATCCAGGAATCGCTGAGCGCTTTCGTACTCTTTGATTTCGAGTCCCATCATGCTCAGGAAAAATGAAGAAGAAGATCGTGCATCCGCATCATCATCCACAATACGAACCAACGGTGTTGTCATGTCTAAACCTCCTTGTCAATTACGGCACGGCTGCAGATGCCGCCTTTCGGCAGTCTTATGAATTCCAATTCCGCTCCGTGTTTGTCTGCGATGCCTCGGACGATCGAAAGACCGATACCCATCCCTTCAGGTTTGACACTGTCACCGAGTGTCTTCAGTCTGGCAAAGGATTTGTCATCAAGTGTCGGTCCGTTGTCTGAAACACTCAAACACCAATGCTTGTCATCGAGGCTTTCGATTTTCAAATCAACTTTGGGCTTGGGTTGTTTCTCTACCGCGCTGCAGGCGTTTTTTAGTAAGTTAATGATGAGCAGTTCAAGTTCCAGAGGATCGCCGACGACTTTAGCCTGAGGCGGCAAATCCGAGGTGACCTCGACATGTTCGAATTTCAAGGCTTTCAATACATTAAGGGCGCTCAAAGCAATTGCGGTCAAGTCGCAGCTCTTCATCTCGCCCTTCTTTTGCTTTGCATATCCTCTGACACGAGTGACGATGCTGCCGATCCGTTCGCTGTTATGTTCTAACGAACCGATGGCTCTTTCAGTCACTGCATCGGAATAACCTTTTGAATTCAGATATACGCGAAGCCCTGCCAGATAATTATTAATCGCCATCAGCGGCTGCTGGACTTCGTGAGCAAGCATTCCGGACATCTGGTTGATGACGCCGAATTTTTCCATTTGGGCCAAGCGGTTTCGTGATTCTTTGTATTCTTTTTCCAGCTTGATTTGGCGATTGAGCGTTCTTCTTACCTGAAGTGTTCGTTTAGCGACAGTGCGCCGCAAGTACAAAGAATTGAGGATTAGAAGAAGCAGTAAGCCGCTTGCCAACAAGATCTCTGTTTTGAAACGCTTTAAGATTCCGGCCGGACTCCAATCTTTCAAATATTGATATGGTCCTAGCTGAAGATCTCTGTAAAGTTCATCGACTTTAGAGAACCGACTGGCGATTGTCCATTCATAGTCGTTTGTCGGCGGCATGGACATCAAAGCCGATGTCACTTCCCATTTGAGTTTCGGCGGGATATCTTCTCGTGCCGCAAAAACAATGCCCGGGTAAAGGTCGGTACTTCTTGCACATCTAAGAACACCTTGGGGTTTCTGAGCTAGGACTTTGAAATCGGAAGCCTCAATGAGCCCTTCATTAGAAAGCTGTTCCAGAACACACGCAGACAAAATCGCGACATCTGCTTCACCTTGAATGAGGAGCATTAAAGAGTCCGGAAACTGGAAGTGCGTAAAAACGGATCTCTTAAAGAAGTTCTCTGGATCAAGACCGTTTTTGAAAATCTCATGCTGCGCGACAAGCCAACCGTCAAAGGAATTAGGCTGAGATGCTGCAACAACCTTTTCTTTCAGGTCTCTCAATTCCTTGAGATCCTCTCTTTTGGCAAGTGTCACAAAAGCGCCCGCCTCCGATGCCGAAGGATCGTCGGAAAGAATTGTCTTGCGCGTAGCGACGTGAACAATGTCTTGAGACAGGCTCAGTTCATGAAACGTGCCCGCAGAGCTAATCAGAAAGTCGACGGGATTGTTTTTGAGCTCTTTGTCAGGATTGACGGAATTGAGCGAAACAGGAACAAACCGGTAAGCAGGCAGCTTCGAGTTCAAAAACTTGAGTGTGGGTTCGAGGGTTTGGGTGCTGAATTCCGGGTTAAAAGAATCAATGACACCGACTTTGATTTCTGTCTTTTCAGCGGCGAACGAGGCTGCGGAAATAAAAATAAATCCGGCGAGGAGTCCTTTGAAAATGGCTGTGGATTTAATTCTTTGACGAACAGACATTTTTGATCAGCAACTCAAAAATTAGAACAAAAACCAAAACTCAAACAAATCTACTCTCAACCACGAAGACGTTAATTATTAAAACATGTTGTGCAAGAAGGCAAGCTGCGCCTACTTAACCCACCTTTTGAAGGTTATAGCCGTCCTGTTTTGGTGTGGTGGTGGGTACTTTCCTTCTTAGAATTCTTCCGTAATCCTTTTACGGTATTTCTAGAGAAAAGCAGCATAAAAAATCCTTCCCAAGAAAAACTCAGGAAGGATTGTTTCAATTCAAAGAAACGAGATTAGTCGTTGTCTTTTGTACCTTTAAGGAGAGGCATAGAGCTGGAGCTGCCGCCGATAAGACCGGCCTTGGAGTAGATGCCGAGCTTGTTGCGTGTATCGACGATGTCGAGGTTGCGCATGGTCAGCTGGCCGATACGGTCGGAAGCTGTGAACATGGAGTCGCCCTTTTCCATTGTCAGGCGTTCCGGTTCGTATGTCAGGTTGGGAGAACGTGTATCGAGGATCGTGTAGTCATTGCCGCGGCGAAGTTCGATATCGACTTCACCGGTGATTGCACGAGCAACCCAGCGCTGAGCGGTTTCGCGGAGCATGATGGCCTGCGGATCAAACCAGCGGCCCTGATAAAGCAGACGGCCGAGTTTGATGCCGTTGATTCTCCACTGTTCGATTGTGTCTTCGTTGTGGATACCGGTCACGAGACGTTCGAAAGCGATATGGAGCAATGCCATTCCCGGGGCTTCGTAAATACCGCGGCTCTTGGCTTCGATAATACGGTTTTCGATCTGGTCGCTCATGCCGAGACCGTGACGGCCGCCGATGCGGTTGGCTTCGAGCATCAGTTCAACCTTGTCGTCGTATTCCTTGCCGTTAAGAGCAACAGGAATGCCCTCTTCGAAACGAACGGTGACTTTCTCAGGCTTGATGTCGACGTCTTCTTTCCAGAACGGAACACCCATGATCGGTTCAACGATCTTCATGCTGCTGTCAAGGTGTTCGAGGTCTTTGGCTTCGTGGGTAGCACCGAGCATGTTGGAGTCAGTGGAATAAGCCTTTTCCTTGCTCATCTTGTAGCCGAAACCGTTGTCAGCCAGGAACTGGCTCATTTCAGCACGGCCGCCGAGTTCTGTGATGAACTCAACGTCAAGCCAGGGCTTGTAAATCTTGAGGTCGGGATTGGCGACTAAGCCGTAACGGTAGAAACGTTCGATATCGTTTCCTTTGTAGGTAGAGCCGTCGCCCCAAATATTGACGCCGTCTTCGCGCATTGCGTTGACGAGCATGGTGCCGGTAACGGCACGTCCGAGCGGAGTGGTGTTGAAGTAAGTGACACCGCCGGTTGTGATGTGGAAAGCGTTGCTTTGAATTGCAGCGATGCCTTCGGCGACTAACTGTTCACGGCAGTCAACCAAGCGGGCGATCGAAGCACCGAAGTCCATAGCCTTTCGAGGAATTGCCTCGTAATCGTCCTCATCAGGCTGACCAAGGTTAGCAGTGTAAGCGCAAGGGAAAGCGCCTTTCTTTTTCATCCAGAGCAAAGCTGTGCTGGTGTCAAGACCGCCGGAGAAAGCAATACCGACTTTTTCACCGACCGGGAGGGATTTCAGGATAGTTTCCATGACTTTATAAACTCTTCATTAACGAGGCTATGAACAAAATTTTTGTTCGACGGGTGGTGTCGAACTCCAACATGACATTATGTCTAAAAGAATCGGCTAAAACTTCAGTTCAAGCTTAAATTTTTTGATTTTTTCTAAGTAATTTCCTTAACTCACCAAAAGCAGAGAATTTATTCTTGTCGGACTCAATAAATAACTCTTGGAAAGCAAACAAGAATTTCTACCGTGTTTCGATAAGATTGCGAGGAGCGAAAAATCCGATGCACTAATGGAATAGCAGAGAGACATACGCAAGTGAAAGTGTCAACGGTTAAAATCAATGAATAGACGTCGAAAATTCGGCTAGTCAGAACAGGAGAACAAGACTTTCTGAGCTCAACAGAGATTTATTGCCGAAAAATTGTTTACGCATTCTATTGAATGCAAATAACATTTTGCACCGGATATGAAAGAGGGCTAATGGCTAGCCATTGAATATCTAATCAAACCTATACATACTCAGCTTCCTTTGGAGGGTGAGTATGAAAGAGCTGCAGAATTTAATGTCTATCGGAGATGTTGCCAAATCATTTGGCGTTTGTGTTGCAACCGTAAGGCGGTGGTGCAAAAACGGCAAATTCTCGCGAGTCATCAGAACAATCGGAAATCAAAGGCGTTTTGATCCTGATGAAGTTCATGAAATACTTCATCCGAACCTCGACAAAAGGATCATGGTCGGGTATGCAAGAGTCTCAAGCTATGACCAGCGCTCGGACTTGGCAGCCCAAGCCGAAAGACTCAGTCACTACGGATGTCAGTTGGTAATCAAAGACCTCGGAAGCGGGCTCAATTGCAAAAAGCCGGGGCTCAAGCGTTTATTGAGACTGCTTTTACTTCATCGTATCGGCACGTTGGTTCTTACTCACGACGATCGACTCCTCCGATTCGGTACCGAATTGATTTATTACATCGCTCACTACATGGGCACTCGCGTAGTCATCCTTGATGAACCGGAACAGCAGTCTTTCGAAACGGAACTCGTCAAGGACGTTATTACTCTGATGACTGTCTTCTGCGCCCGTCTCTACGGAAAAAGATCATGGAAAAATAAGGTTAAGGAAAATACGGGTATAAAAAGCCTAAGTTTTCCTTAAAATCTAATTATTACTTTATTTTTTACCCCTAAATGCCTAGCCTTGAACGAACACTCGTGCGTCAGTTTGAGATGCCCGGTGAGACTGACAGAGTTTCACTGGATCGGATGTGTTCGTCATATGGTTTTGTGGCTTCCAAATTCCTCTTTGCCTTTCAAACCAGAGAACTTCGAGGCGAGGTAAGGGACTTCCGCGCTTTTCGAAACAGGCTGGTCGCTGCTCTTGGTAAGAAGCCGGTTGAATTTAATCACAAACTCGCAGACTTGCGAACAAACGGCAAAGCGGCGGAGGCAAGTCTGCTTACTTTGCTCCGGGAAATTAAAGAGACGTCAGGACCTCACCTGCAGGCTCGTCACTGGAACGATAATGTCCCAGGCAACTCGCCAATTCCACTTTCCTAGCCTCCGTCAAACTATAGGCAACGGAAAACAAGGAGAGTAAATTGATTCGTAAACTCTTACGGTCGGCATGGTGATTGCTCAGAGATCTTTAACAATTTGATAGCTAGCCGCCTTTGGAAGAAGTGAGGGGCTCTGTCGATTCTTTCGAATCTTAACGGCATCTAAAGTGCCAATGTAAAGTTTCTATTCAACTTTTAAGAGGAGCCCCTCATGTCTAATAATATCCATTTTTCTTGCATCTGCGGTATTGATATCGCAAAGAAAGTAATGCAAGTTTTCAAAGTCACCTCCGACGGTGTAGTAACAAACACCTCAGTTTCGAGGAAGGATTTTCTAGAACACTTTAGAAATATTCCTCCGGCCTTGATTGGAATGGAGGCTTGTGCAACTTCACAGCATTGGGGACGCGAGCTACAGGGCTTGGGTCACACTGTCAAACTTCTTTCGCCGAAAGCTGTAAAACCATATGTAAAGGGCCTGAAGAATGATAGAAATGATGCGGAAGGAATTTACAGAGCTCTTATCATGGGAGTCCGAGAAGTCTCGATTAAATCGACTGCAGTTCGGGACTTATCTTTGCTTCAAACCATGCGCGCTAAACGCCAAAGAGATAAAGTCGCAACGATTAACCACATCCGGGGGATCCTAGCTGAATATGGCCTTGTGATGGGGAAAAGCGTTCGAGCTTTTTTATCGAACGCAGGCACATTGATTGCACGT
>ENA-OPAW01000357-OPAW01000357.1-human-gut-metagenome-genome-assembly--contig:-NODE-357-length-27715-cov-6.352278_pt1 | contig 27715 bp, 18 predicted proteins | sample MGYA00241060_ERZ501436 | MGnify/ENA primary metagenome ERZ501436 (study PRJEB25962, sample SAMEA2042619) | human gut metagenome | biome: human gut; feature: human-associated habitat; material: faeces... | reverse complement strand
CCCCCAAGGTATCAGGTTGACCGAATTCTTAGGAGGCGAACCCTCTATCCAGCTGAGGTATAGAGACATATATGTATTATCGTTGATTTTTGACTTTTCTGCACTTTGTATGGAATGCTTTTCACAACGAAGTGACCGACTGCGTTGCAACCGGAACGGTGTTAAACTTGTTGCATCAAAAATTGTTGAGAAAACTTCGATTCCCGGTCTTGCTTTTGATTAGAGCAATCACTTCTGCACCCAAGGTATCAGGTTGACCGAATTCTTAGGAGGCTTGCGCTCTATCCATCTGAGCTACGGAGACGGATACCCTATTATAATACAGCATTTTGCGGATAAAATCAAGTTGAACCGGCGGGCAAAATGGTGTATGCTATAGAGGAAATGAAAATAGCCGCGGCAGGCTTTGCCGCGTGCGGAGGAGCTTATGGAAAAAGCAAAAGGGAAAAAGCTGTTTTACCGCCCGGCGGGCAAGCGCAAGGGGATGTATACGCCTACGCAGATCATCTGTGTGAGCTTTGTCATCGTGATCGCGCTGGGCACCTTTCTGCTCAGCCTGCCGGTTGCCAGCAAGCACGGGCGGCTGGATGTGCTGAATGCCATGTTCACCGCCACAAGCGCTACCTGCGTTACTGGTCTGATCGTGCGGGATACCTGGACCCAGTTCACCTACTTTGGGCAGGCGGTGATCCTGCTGCTCATTCAGGTGGGTGGTCTGGGGTTGGTCACCCTCACCAGCTTCTTCGCGCTGGCTATGCGGCGGCGCATGGGCTTCCGCGATCTGCGGCTGCTGGGAGAAAGCGTCTCAGCGGACGGATATGCGCAGGCCAAGGACGTGCTGAAGATCGTGGTGGGACTGGCTGGCCTGTTTGAAGGCATTGGCATTGTGCTGCTGATGTTCGCCTTTGTGCCGCAGTTCGGGCTGGAAGGCATCTGGGTGAGCGTGTTCACGGCCATCTCGGCTTTCTGTAACGCGGGCTTTGATCTGTTTGGCCGGTTCGGCCAGTATTCCTCACTGGCACCCTATGTGAACAATTACTATGTTCAGGCCGTTGTGATGTTCATGATCATCTCCGGCGGTCTGGGTTTCATGGTATGGGTGGAGATCGGTCAATACCGCAAAAAGCACCGGCTTTCCCTGCAGGCCAAGGTGGTGCTGAGCTTCTCGGTGATCCTGTGGCTCGGCGGCGCGGCGCTCATCGCGCTGATGGAGTGGAACAATCCTGCCAGCATGGGCGGGCTCTCTGTGCCCGGCAAGCTGATGGCGGCGCTGTTCCAGTCGGTGTCCACTCGTACTGCGGGCATGAATACCATCGACCTTGCGGCCTGCGGCCCCATCACCAAACTGCTGATGAGCGCGCTGCAGTTCATTGGTGCGGCACCCGGCTCTACCGGCGGCGGCGTGAAGGTGACTACGTTCGCTGTGATCATCCTGACGATCCGCAGTGTGGCTCAGGGCCGCGATGACTGTGTGATCGCAGAGCACCACATCGAGTCCAAGACGGTTTATCGTGCTTTGACCATTATCGTGCTCGGCGGGCTGGCGGCGGTTGGCTCGGCTGTGGTGGTGTACTACAACACTTCGGAGGCGGTATCGGTCATTGACGCTATTTTCGAGTCCTGCTCTGCCTTTGGCACAGTTGGCCTTTCGGTGGGCGTTACCGCTCAGCTGAACCGGGGCGCAAAGATCCTGTATATGCTGGTCATGTTCATGGGCCGTGTCGGCCCGGTGTCGCTGGCCATGAGCCTGACGGCAAAGCCGGATGACAACAAACGGAAGATCATGCCGGTGGGGCATATCAACGTTGGTTAAACGATTTTGAATGCCCTCCTAGAGTTGCGGCTCCCAGCATCCACTTCATGCCTTGAGCGGCATTCGTGTCTTGCTGGCCGCGGCCCCAACAACTCCTCCCTGCTTCTGCCGCAGGCAGCGGTCGTCGTCGTTGTACTCTGGGCATGTTCGGTGGAATTTGATTTTTATTTTTCGCATTTGTCACAGCCCCGACGCTTGTCAGGGCGAATCCCTTCCATCTGCTAACGCAGATCGCTCGCCTGCTTGAAAGCCCCACTGGGGCTTTCATTGCTACGCAACCGCAGGGCTGCTCCAAATGCATTTTCACGAGTGGAGTCGTAGAAATAAGCGTCAGAGTATAATAAAAGTGGGTGCTATCCGAAAATAGCACCCACTTTTTTGTATATTGAAAAATAAAATTTACTCTGCGTACAATTCGATGATGTTCAGCAAGATCTCAGTGCAGCGGTCCATGCGCTCAGCGGTGATGCACTCGCATACGCCGTGGAAATTGAAGCCGCCGGTGCCCAGATTGGGGCAGGGCAGGCCTTTCCAGCTCAGCATAGCACCGTCGGTGCCGCCGCGCACCGGAATTTCCTCCGGTTCCAGCCCGGCCATGCGGGTGGCTTTGCGGGCGGTCTCTACTAAGTGGAAATGCGGCTTGATTTTTTCCAGCATGTTGCGGTAGCTGTCTTTGATCTCCACGGTCACGGTGCCTTCGCCGTACTTTCCGTTCAAAAATTCGGCAATATCCAGCATGTTGTCCTTCTTGAACTGCAGCTTTGAGGCATCGTGGTCGCGCAGGATGTAGCCCAGCTTTGCGGTGGTCACATCACCGTACATCTGGCACAGGTGGTAGAAGCCCTGACGGCCCTCGGTGGTCTCCGGCCGGGCCGTGACGGGCAGAGCACCGTGGAACTCCATTGCTACGTTGGAAGCGTTGATCATGGTGTCCTTGGCGGTGCCCGGGTGCACCGAGAAGCCGCGGATGGTCACGGTGGCGGAAGCGGCGTTGAAGTTCTCGTACTCAATGGAACCGGCATCGCCGCCGTCCACCGTATAGGCAAAGTCGGCACCGAAGCCCGGAATATCGAACAGCTCTGCACCCTCGCCGATCTCTTCATCCGGAGTAAAGGCGATACACAGCTTGCCATGGGGCAGGCCTTTTTCCTGAATGGTTTCAACAGCGGTCAAAATTTCGGCAATACCGGCCTTATCGTCGGCACCCAGCAGGGTGGTACCGTCTGAGGTGATGAGGGTCTCGCCCTTCATGGAAGTAAGGAAGGGGAACACAGAGGGCTTCATCACCATGCCGGTGGCGGGCAGAGTTACGTCGCCGCCGTTGTAGTTTTCCCACACAACGGGCTGCACATTCTCACCGCTGGCATCGTCGGCAGTGTCCATGTGGGCGATCAGGCCCAGAGCGTGTTTATCCTCACAGCCGGGCGTGGCAGGCAGGGTGCCATAGACGTAGCAGTGCTCGTCCACATGGGCATCCTCCATGCCGAGGGCCTTCATCTCCTCCACCAGCTGGCGGGCAAGGTCAAACTCCCGTTCAGCGGAAGGGTGCGTACCGGAGTTTTCGTCCGAGGTGGTATGCACCCGGACATAATTCAAAAGCCGTTCATAAGCGCGCATAAGGCACACTCCTTTTATATTTCAGTGATGTATACTTCTCAGTTCCTTTATCATACCCTCTTTTCCGACAATTTACAACTGTTTTGCACGCATTCATATGGAAAGATGAATCCTCATTTTTAAGATGAACAAAATTCACGCAGTAAAATGCATCCATCTGTGCAGAACGTGTTACAATAGGTACAAAATAAGCCGGGAGGGAAGTTTTATGGCAACAAAAGTCTTTTTTTACACCCTGCGCCCCTACGATGAGCTGGGCATCGCGCAGCGGCTGGCACCGAAGCTGGATGTTGAGTTTGGCTCTACGCAGGAGTATCCCACGCTGGAAAATGCTGAACTGGCAAAGGGCTATGATGCCGTGTCGGTAACGCCTTGCGATATGAGCGCGCCTATGGTCAAGCGGTTTCACGAGCTGGGCGTAAAGTCCATCTGCTGCCGTTCCATCGGCTACGACCACGTAGACCGCGAGACGGCCCGGGAACTGGGCATGAAGGTGGCCAATGTGGATTATCCGCCAAACGGCGTTGCAAACTTTGCCATTATGCTGATGCTGATGAGCCTGCGCAAGGCAGGGCACATCCTCAAGCGCGGCGAAGCGCAGGACTACTCCCTGCAGGGAAAAATCGGCCGCGATATTTCCAACTGCACTGTGGGTGTGATCGGTACGGGCCGCATTGGCCGCACGGTGCTGCAGCATCTGTCCGGCTTTGGCTGCCGCCTGCTGGCCTACGACCTGTACCCCAACGACGAGGTAAAGAAGATCGCCGAGTATGTGCCGCTGGAGACCTTGCTGGCGGAAAGCGATGTCATCACTCTGCACACCAACGCTACGGAGGAGAATCACCATCTCATCGACACCAAAGCAATTGAGAGCATGAAGCCGGGCGTGACCATCGTCAACACCGCCCGCGGCAAGCTGATCGACAGCGATGCACTGATCGCCGGGCTGGAAAGCGGCAAGATTGGCGCGGCGGGCCTGGACGTGCTGGAAAATGAGAACGGCCTGTACTATTATAATCGCATGGGCGATGTGATCCCGAACCCGGAGCTGGCGGCTCTGCGCAGCATGCCCAATGTGATCCTGACCGACCACACGGCTTTCTACACCCACGAGGATGTGGAGAGCATGGTGCGCGGTGTGTTGGAAAGCGCGGTTGCCTTTGAAAAAGGCCAGCCCACCCGGCATGATGTGACGGACCTTTGATTTGTCCGGCAGACGATTTTGAATGGCCACCGTTGCACTCTGGCCATCTTCAGCGGAAACAGTATTTCTGAATAGAGCAGATCCCGGCAGACTGCGGTCTGCCGGGATCTGCATTTTCACGGGAGGGGGTGCAGCGGAAAACGGCATTCCGTTTGTTTGAAGCATCTGCCGGTTGGGACCCTTCCGGTGAAAAAGGGATTCCTGAAAATCCGCAGATTTTCAGGAATCCCCAATAAAAAATAATTATTCCGATAAATATGCTCAGAGCAAAGCGGAGAGCATTCAAATGATAATCAACCCAGACTGATGCCCATGCGGCGGGCGACGGTGAGCAGATCGCAGTTCTCCGGCACATTGCGGGTCTTGCCTGCAATGTCGGCCAGACGGTTCTCGGTGACATGGCGATTCACCATGGCAACGGTCACGCCGTAGCGCTCGATCTCCACCAGCTTTGCGGCATAGCTGCCGAACTGGGTGGCCAGAACACGGTCGTAGGCACTGGGGCTGCCGCCGCGCTGCATGTGGCCCGGGATGCACACACGGGTCTCCATGCCGGTTTTTTTCTGTACGGCCTGTGCAATGCGGTTGGTGGCGGTGGTGCCAAAGCCTGCCTCGGCGCGCTTTGCCATCCATTCCTTGCGCTTCATGCCGGATTCCTCGCAGTTGATGGCACCCTCGGCCACAGCGATGATGGAGAAGTTGGAACCCTTCTTTGCGCGGCGTTCCACGGCAGAACACACACGGTCAATATCATAGGGCTGTTCCGGCAGCAGAATAATATCTGCACCGCCGGCAATGCCGGAGTACAGCGTCAGCCAGCCAGCCTTGTTGCCCATGATCTCAATGCACATCACGCGGCTGTGGCTGCCTGCGGTGGTGTGGATGCGGTCGATCACATCGGTGGCAATGTCCACGGCGGTGTGGAAGCCGAAGGTTACGTCGGTACCATAGATATCGTTATCAATGGTCTTGGGCAGGCCGATGATGTTCAGACCCTCCTGCGAGAGCAGGTTTGCGGTTTTGTGGGTGCCATTGCCGCCCAGACACAGCAGGCAGTCCAGCTTGGCTTCCTTGTAGGTCTTTTTCATGGCGGCAACCTTATCAATGTTGTCGTCCTCCACCACACGCATCATCTTAAAAGGCGTGCGCTTGGTGCCCAGAATGGTGCCGCCCAGCGTCAGGATGCCGCGGAAATCGTCCTCGCACATCTCCTTGTAGTCGCCGTTGATCAGGCCGCTGTATCCGTTCAGGATGCCAATGATCTCCACGTTATCGCCCATGCGGGCATACAGTGCTTTTGCTACGCCGCGGATGGTGGCGTTCAGACCCGGACAGTCGCCGCCGGAGGTCAGGATTCCAACACGTTTTTTCATTCAAAAGCCCTCTTTCATTTGGTATTCAGCGCCGCGCGTTCTGCCTTTCAAAGTCAGTCTGCCCGGAGACCTACCTGTTTATAGTATAAGATTATTCCGGATGGGGGCCGCTGTCAAGAGAAGCGCAGAAAATTTACACGCTTCCACGGTGCATTTCTGCGGGCAGGAGAACAGCGGGAAAACTTTTGCAGAAAAAATAAAAAAATGGTTGACAAGCGCGGGCCTTTTGAGTATAATATCCCTTGTCAGCAGCGCACGGCGCGGCAGACGAACTGAATAATGGGGATTTGCATAGTGGTAGTGCGGTAGACTCTGACTCTACTTGTGGGAGTTCGATTCTCTCATCCCCAACCAAGAAAACCGCAGTCTCAACTGGCTGCGGTATTTTCGGGGCATAGCGCAGTTGGTAGCGCGCCTCGTTCGGGACGAGGAGGCCGTGGGTTCAAATCCCGCTGCTCCGACCAAAAAGAACCAGTACACATTCGTGTACTGGTTCTTTTTTGTCTCTGTGCGGGATTTGAACAGGGCGGCGGTGCGAAGCACCGCAAACAAAGCCATAGTATGGCTTTGTTTAGCCCGCGGGTCCCACCGGCTAGGAATGTCTAACAAGGTGCATGCTGCTAACACATTCGTGTACTGGTTCTTTTTTGTCTCCGCGCGGGATTTGAAGGAGCACGGGCCGCGCCGTAGGCGAGGTAATCAAAGCCCCAGTGAGGCTTTGATTAGTGCGCGGGTCCCAACCCGTAGGAATGTCTAACAAGGTGCATCCCGCCAGGAGTAGCGGGATCTGCAATCCGCAAAATTTTGACTTGTGTTCTAAATATGATATACTGGAAGAGCAAAGCCATATCTGGCTGCAGAACGGACAAAAAAGCGAGGAAAAACAGAAACTATGCAGGAAACAAAAAAGAAAAAACGGGCGGTCGCGCTTTTTGTGATCGTTCTGATCTGCCTTTGCGGCTGGTGGGCTGTGCGGAAAGAGGGCTTCTTTCTGGATGAGATCTACTCCTACGGCCTTGCAAACAGCAGTTATGTTCCGTTTTTAAGCTGGCTCCATGGTGGAGAACAGGTGGCAAACGGCAAGCTGCCGGAGGCAGTGTTCACGCAGAGCGAGTTTCTGAATTATGTTGCCCCGCAGGGAAGCACACGGTTCGACTATGCGTCGGTCTACTATAACCAGACGCAGGACGTTCATCCGCCGCTGTTCTACTTTTTGCTGCACACGGTGTGCTCATTATTTCCGGGCAGCTTTACAAAATGGACGGGTCTGGGGATGAATTTTGTGCTGCTGGGCGGCACGCTGGCAGCGCTGTATGCGCTGGGCATGGAGCTGTTTGCAGACTGGAAAAAAGCATTGTTTGTCTGTGCATTGTATGCGTTCAACCGTGAAATGATCTCGAATGTGACGATGGTGCGCATGTATATGCTCATGACCTTGCTGACGATCCTGCTTGCGCTGCTGGTGGCAAAGTCTCTTCGCAGGCCGTCTGTGCCCAGATATCTTCTGATCGGTGTAACCATCTATCTTGGCATGATGACCCAGTATTTCTTTGTGGTCTATGCCTTCCTGCTGTGCGTAGCGTATGACCTTTACCTGATGTTCCGGCGCGAATGGAAAAATGCTGCTGCATTTTCACTTCCGGCACTTGCGGGCGTTGGCGGAATGCTGCTCACCTTTCCGTGCTGGTATGCACAGCTGCACTCGCAGGATACGGTTTCGCTGGAGTCAACAGCAAACAATCTGCTGGATCTGGCGCAGTACCCCAAAGGCCCGCTGGAGCTGATCGGCTGGAGCATCGTCGGTTTTGCTGTAGGCGCAGGCATTATGGCCGTGCTGGTCCTGACGAAGCTGGGGCAGCGCTGGCTGCCGGGCAAGTTGCGCTGCACTATGCTGATCCCCGAGGATGTCAAGCTGATCGCGGTCCCGGCGCTTGCTGCATTTCTGGTTATCGCGGTGATCTCGCCGTATAAGTCGCTGCGGTATGTGTACCATCTGCAGCCGCTGGAAGCACTGTTTTGTGGCTGCGGTCTTTTCTCCATTCTGGATACGCTGTGTGCAGGCACCAGAAAGCGCATTCTGCAGATCGTGTGCCTTGCAATGGTCGTGCTTGCATTTGTGATCGAGCCGGAGCGCATGTACAGCGGTACTTATAAGATAGACAAAGAACTGGAACAATACAGTCAGGCCGCCTGCGTGGATATTACCGGGGACCTTGGCAGTTTCACCTCCGGTGTGCAGGAGCTTCTCAAATTTCAGGAGGTCTGTGTGGTGCCGGACGATTCCAGTGAGCTGCTGGTGCAGTATAACACCGGCGAAAATGATACGCTGGTGCTGTTCATTGGAGGCCGGGGGCTGTGGCAGTTCGTGACGGCAGAACAGGTGGAGCAGATCACGGCCCAGAACATGGAAACTGCGTGGAACGTTGCCCGGCAGGGCGGCTATGAGGATGTTTCGCTGCTGGCAACGCAGGAGTTTGAACAGATCTTTGTTTTGAAAAAGTGAACGCTTTGCCGCACAGCAGAAGGGAAAACTGCCTTTTTTGCGTGTGCTATATCGTTTTAAGGTAAAGTGTGCTAGAATAGTACCATCAACGATTCAGGAGGGTATCCCATGCTCAAACGACTGCGCAAAGCGCACCCGATCTTATTCTGCGTTCTGGCAGAAGTGATTTTTCTGGCAAGCCTGTTTGTAACAGATCTGGTCTTTACCATTGCATTGGTTCTTTTCCGGACGGATTTTGCGTCCATTGATACATACCTCTACAGCACTCTGCAGGAGCTGGTGGGGGCCATGGTGGCAGTGCTGTTTCTGGTACGGACAGACCGTGCCGGGCTGCTGCGCCGCCGCGGCAGCGGCTTTTTCAATGGCCTGCTGGTGGGCATGTACCCGCTGGTGTTCATTGGCTACAATGCCTTTGGTTCGCTGGTGCTGGGTCGGCCGGAGAACGGCGTGCTGCAGCCTGCGGCACGCATCTGCACCTTCCTTGTCAGCATGGCCATGGTGGGTGTGGCCGAGGAATTCATCTTCCGCGGTGTCATTGCCCAGACCCTGCTGGAGCACTTTGGCACCAGCCGCGCCGGTGTGTGGAAGGCCTGCCTTTTGTCCGGTGTGCTGTTTGGTGCGGCGCACCTGACCAATATCCTCAGTTCGGCACCGTTCGGTGTGCTGATGCAGTGCGTGTTTGCAGCATCGCTGGGCACTCTTTTTGCGGCGATCTACTTCCGCACCGGCAATTTGTGGGTGACGGTATTCCTGCACGGTGCCATGGATATTTCGTCAATGCTCATCGGTGGGCTGTACGGCACCACTACCGTGGCCGATGCGGTGAGCGGCTACGATGCATCCATGCTGCTTTCGGTGCTGCTGTATCTGATCCCCACCGCAGTTCTGCTGCGCAAAAAGAAGTTGCCGGAGGTGCAGCTGTACTGGCACCAGTACGTAAAAAAATAAAGGCAGGATGCAAAAAATATCCTTGCATTTTGCACAGGGTTCTGGTATACTGTATCTGTTACCGTGGTACGGGGTTGGGAGTATGCCCGCTTTTTGGGAATGCCGTTTCCCGCCGCTGTTCCATTGGCACATAAAATTTTATAAAGAGGTATGGTACTATGAACAAGCAGGAAGTTATGGCCAAAGTCGCTCTGACCGAGAAGGACACTGGCTCTCCCGAAGTGCAGGTCGCTCTGCTGACCGCTCACATCAACGAGCTGAACGAGCACCTGAAGAAGAACCCGAACGATCACCACAGCCGCCGCGGCCTGATGAAGATGGTTGGCCGCCGCCGCAATCTGCTGGCTTATCTCCAGAAGAAGGACATCGAGCGTTACCGTGCTCTGATCGCAACTCTGGGTCTGCGTAAGTAATTTAAACAGAGGGCAGGTACCGCAAAGGTGCCTGCCTTTTGCTTTTGTATACAAATGGCAGCGGCTGCGTATTGCAGCAGTAAATCGAACGCCTGTGCCCCGAATGCTTTTTCATGGCGCGGACGGCTCACATCAACGGCAGAGACATTCCCCCGGTGGGGGAAATATCTCAAACAAAACCGGATGTGAACGGTACGGACGCTGGATTTATTGCTATGATGCGCGTGCCACCGCCTTTTGGATAGAAAAAATCCGAAAAAACAAGGAGGCAAAAACAATGGCAATTGAATTTGGTTCCCGCAGAGAGACCTTTGAGAACTACAAGGTCTACGAGACCATGCTGGCAGGCCGCCCGTTCAAGGTAGAAATGGGCAAAATGTGCGGTCTGTCCAACGCCAGTGCGCTGATCCGCTACGGTGAGACCTGCGTGATGTGCAATGTGGTCATGAGCCCCAAGCCCCGCGAGGGCGTGGATTTCTTCCCCCTGAACGTGGAGTATGAGGAAAAGCTCTACGCCGCAGGCCGCATCCCCGGCAGCTTTATGCGCCGTGAGGGCCGCCCCGGTGAGCGCGCCATCCTGACCAGCCGCGTGGTGGACCGCCCCATGCGCCCGCTGTTCCCCAAGGAAATGCGCAACGACGTGTGCATCACCATGACCGTCATGAGTCTGGACCCCGACTGCAGCCCTGAGATCGCCGGTATGATCGGTGCTTCTCTGGTCACTGCCGTGTCCGACATCCCGTGGAACGGCCCCATCGGCGGCGTGCAGGTGGGTCTGGTGGACGGCGAGATCGTGCTGAACCCCACGCAGGAGCAGCGCAAGGTGAGCGACCTTGCCCTGACCGTTGCCGCCACTATGGATAAGATCGTGATGATCGAGGCCGGTGCCAACGAGGTGGACGAGGACACCATGCTGAACGCCATCAAGGCCGCTCACGTGGAGATCAAAAAGACCATTGAGTTCATCAACAAGATCGTGGCTGAGCGCGGTAAGCCGAAGATCGATTTTCAGGTGGTGGGTCTGGATATGGACGTGTTCCATGCCATCCAGAACAAGTATCTGGACGACTTCAAGGCCGCTATGGACACCGACGACAAGAATGTGCGCGATGCCGCTCTGCTGCCCATCATGGACAAGATCGCCGAGGAGTACCCCGACCTGACCGCTGCAGATCTTGATCTGGTCAGCTACAAGATGCAGAAGTTCGTGGTGCGCCGCTGGCTGCTGGACGAGGGCAAGCGCGTGGACGGCCGCGGCATCAACGAGATCCGCCCGCTGGCTGCCGAAGTGGGCATCCTGCCCCGCGTGCACGGCTCCGGCATGTTCACCCGCGGCCAGACGCAGGTGCTGACCACCTGCACTCTGGGCGGCACCAAGGACAACCAGCTCATGGACGACCTGACCGACGAGCAGACCAAGCGCTATATCCATCACTACAACTTCCCGCCGTACTCTGTGGGCGAGGCCCGCGCACCGCGCAGCCCCGGCCGCCGCGAGATCGGCCATGGCGCACTGGCAGAGCGTGCTCTGGTGCCCGTGCTGCCCTCGCTGGAAGAGTTCCCCTACACCATCCGCTGCGTGTCTGAGGTGCTCTCCTCCAACGGTTCCACCTCTCAGGCATCGATCTGCGGCTCTACGCTGGCCCTGATGGATGCAGGCGTGCCCATCAAGGCACCCGTTGCCGGCATTTCCTGCGGCCTGATCACCGAGGGTGATCGCTGGATGACCATGCTGGACATTCAGGGCGTGGAGGACTTCCACGGCGATATGGACTTCAAGGTGGGCGGCACCCGCAAGGGCATCACTGCCATCCAGATGGACATCAAGATCGATGGCCTGACCTACGACATCATTGCCGAGGCTTTCGAGAAGTGCCGCAAGGGCCGCCTGTATATTCTGGACGAGATCATCAAGCCGGTGATCGCAGAGCCCCGCCATGAGCTGAGCCGCTACGCACCCAAGATGTTCAGCATGATGATCCCCACCGATAAGATCAAGGACGTGATCGGTAAGGGCGGCAAGGTCATTCAGGACATCTGCGCTACCTGCAACTGCAAGATCGACGTGCAGGAGGACGGCCATGTGTTCGTCTCTGCTGTGGATCAGGAGGACGCAAAGCGCGCCATCTTTACCATCAAGACCATTGTGGAGGACCCCGAGATCGGTGCCATCTACAAGGGCAAAGTGACCCGCCTGATGAACTTTGGTGCTTTCGTTGAGATCGCACCGGGCAAGGAAGGTCTGGTGCACATCTCCAAGCTGGACACCAAGCGTGTGGAGCGCGTGGAGGATGTGGTGGCTGTGGGCGATGCCATCGTTGTCAAGGTGACCGACATCGACCAGCAGGGCCGCATCAACCTGAGCCGCCGCGATGCCATTCTGGCGCTGGAAGCCAAGCGCGCCGAGCAGGCACAGCAGCAGTAAACCCTGACTGCATAAAAGAAACCGAAAAAGAGGACCCGATGCATCTGCATCGGGTCCTCTTTGTTGTATCAGAAGGAAATTATACTGCGCGGTATTTGCGATCCAGCGCCCAGCCGAATGCAAACAGCACCACACCACTGACAGCCAGCACCGGCACGGGCCAGTTCAGCTGACCGGTCTGCGGCAGACCGCTCATTACCGGGCTATCCGGGTGGCCCGGCAGAACGGGGCTGTCTGGATTACCGGGTGCTACCGGATGATCCGGATTACCGGGAGAGACCGGGGTATCCGGGCTGTCCGGCGGGGTAGGCGTATCAGGATGATCGGGCGTATCCGGCGGCGTAGGGGGAGTGGGCGGCGTGTCCGGCTTGGTGGGGGTGTAAGCACCCACCTTGGGGCTGGCATCCACCTCATAATTCCACTTGCCGTCCTCCGCCATGGGCAGAGAGACAAGGAACGGATTGATCGGCTCATAGCCCTTGGAAGCCTCGGTCTGCACGATCAGATACAGGCCCAGCTCCAGATCACGGAAGGTCACGTTGCCGTCCGCATCAATGGTCTTTGTGGTGCCCTCGGCGCTCTGGGGCAGATACTCCTGCAGCTGAGCCGCAAGGGTGCTGTCGGTCAAATCGCCCAGTGCAATGCCGCAGCCGTAGAAATCGCCGCAGTATTCGTAGCTCAGGTCGCCATTTTTGCGCTTTACCTCGGCCACACGGTACAAAGTGAGCTTGCCGCCGCTCAGCGCCTTATCGTTGGCGCTGTCGTACAGCGTAACGCGGATGGTGCCGGTAGTGGGATTGCCGCTGCTGTCCACCAGCTTGATGTTTGCGCTGGTGGCAAGGGCAGGCAGCGCACTTGTTACCAGAAGGCACAGCACCAAAAGCAGGGCCGCAGCGTGCTTTTTGAGATCAGTGCGTTTCATGTTTTTCACCTCTTGTAGATTTGCGTTTGCGGTTGGAGAACAGCAGCCAGAGCAGCAGCACCAGCAGCAGGGGCAGTGCCATGATGGGGGCTGTGATGATCGGTTCGATCTTGATGGCATCAGCTGTTACACGGATGTGCTTGAGCTTGTCCGGCGTGGTGATGCGGCGTCCGCGCACCAGCAGGCGGTGCGTGTTGATGCCGTAGGGGGTGCAGGTCATCAGGGTGACGTAATCCTTGCCGTCCACCACCTTGAGGTTGTCCGTCTCGGTGGGCAGAACGATGGAGATGTTGTCCACCTCGTAGGTGAGCACGCGGTCCAGGATCGTGATGGTAAAGGTATCGCCCACTTCCAGCCGGTCGAGATTGGTGAACAGCTTGGCGCTGGGCAGGCCGCGGTGGGCCGAAATGACCGCGTGGGTGCTCTGGCCGCCCACCGGCAGGCTGGTGCCCTCCAAGTGGCCGGCCGCCACCTGCAGCACGCCGTCGCTGGTGCCGTGGTAGATGGGCAGCTCCACACCGATCTTTTCAATGGTGATGTAGCCCATAATGCCGGTGCCGGTCACATCCAGCGTGCTTTCGTAGGTGGGAAAGCGCTGCGGGAAATACAAAGCGTCCGGGTCTGCGGCGATCTGCGCATTGAACGCATCTGCCGCCTCGAAATAGGCGCTGTAGTCGGCATCGGTCAGATTGTCCACATCCTCGGCATAGGTGGCCACAGCACGGGACTGATGCAGCTGGTTGACGTAATCGCTGAGGGTGGGGTATAACATCACGGATAGACCCACGAAAAAGACGAGGATCAGGATGATGGTGCTTTTGTTCTTTTTCATGGGCTACTCCCTAATGTTATAAGGATAGGAGCGGGGGCCTTGCGGCCCCTTTGCTCCGGGTTCTTGGGGGAAATGGAGCTTACTTGTTCTCCATGCGCTTCTTGGTGACCAGCAGAACGATGGCCGCAACCATCAGGCCGCCGCCGACCACATAGAACAAGGTGGTGCCCATGCCGCCGGTGGAGGGCAGGGTAGTGCCGAGGTTGTTCTCAACGTTAAAGCTGGTATCGGACACACTGCCGTTCACGGTTACCTTTACTTCAGAAAGTGTATGGCCCGCGTCGCTATAATCCGTATCAGCACGCGTTGTAACAACGACCGTGATCGGAGCGGTGAGACTGTTATAGCCAGAAGGAGCTACGATCTCATACAGATAATATTCCGTTGCGTCATCCAGACCCTTGATGGAAATGGTGCCATTTTCAGGGGTGGTCATCACAAAGGTCGTATCAGTAGAAGTGTGTGCAATGGTGTAAGTATTGCCCGATTTGACCAGTTTGATCAGATCAGTGGTATTGGTAAGGGTATCGTTTTCGCCAAGCATGTCTGCAACCTTCAGATTGCCGTTCTTGGAGAGGACAAACTGTGCACCCTTCAGAGCAGCCTTAGTCGTGCCATCAACCTTGGTCACATTGATCTGGAAAGTCCAGTCATGAACAATGCTCTCAGGGGTGTTATCGGTAGAAGTGGTATCGTTGGGATTGTTGCTGTATTTCAGCCATGCTTTGTTGTCCTGATGACCGTCAGGAGCTACAAGAGCAGATTCGTTCAGAACACCAGAGAACGTGGTGTACAGTTCGTCACCGGCGCTCACAAGATTTGCTTCCTGTGCGGCCTTCACATCAACAGTGATCGTGAAATCGTTGCCGGTAGCAGTAACAGTGTAGTAGTTAGAAGGCAATTCAGTGCCTTCAGCGGTACCGATGTGGATAGCAACAACGTTATTCGTATTGCCGCTGACTACATTGGAAGTGATCTGAGAGTCCATCTTGTCGTGGATCTCGTAGGTATAGGAGCTGTAGCCCTTGGTGTTGGGTACGGTGGAGATAGTACGGAAGTAGACTGTATCACCGATTTGGTTGTCGCCAACGGTACCCCACGTATCGGACTCATTGTGCTTGATCTCCTTGGTCAGAGTAACAGAAGTATCCTTAGCAGCAATGGATGCATCGGCTACGATGTTCAGCATATAACGGCTGTAAGTTGCACCATTGGGCAGATTAACAGTGGTAGCATCCTTGATAAAATAGTAACCGTCTGCAAGGCCGCTGATGGTATAAGTAGTACCGTTGCCAGCGGAAATGCCAGTTACATTGGCTAAATGCGTGCTGATGACTTTGGCAAATTCGTTGAGAAATTCAGAATCGTTCTCTTTGCCGACCAGAGCACTGGCCAGCTCTGCAGCGGATCCTTTGCCACGCAGTTCGGAAGGCAGGCTGTTATCAGCCAGCAGAGCTGCGCCATCGACACCGGTGCCAAAGGTGATGTCACTCAGAACACCATTCTCGGCCAGCTTACCGGCAAACACCTGATAAGCTTCATAGGTGTGGCCAGAGGTCGTACCGTTAATGGTCAGAGTATGAGTATTGCTTACCGCAAGCGCGGGTACTGCCATGGCACACAGCATGGCAACTGCCAGCAGTGCGGCCAGCAGCTTTTTGATTACTTTCTTCATCATGATTTGCGAAAATCTCCTTTCAAGTTTTTCTGATTCCTATTTTCAGGGTCTGCTTCCGGCGCAGAATCAATTTTGCCGCCGTATCAGGAAGGATGCAGGCTTTTTAACGTGCCCTCCTTTCGCGTCTGCGCTTTCTGCAAACCCCGCACACCAGAGCGGCAAGCATCAGCGCGCCGCCGCCTGCTGTATACAGTTTGGTACCGGCCCCGCCGGTAGAGGGAAGTACGTAGCCGCCGGACTCTTCGGCGGTGTTGGTGATGACGATGGTATCGCCGTTGCCGTTGCTGCCGGTGTTCTTGCCCAGCGCAAAGGATGCACCGGCCTCCAGAGCTTCGTTGTTCAGCGTGTAGGACACGGTGTAACCTTCTACGGACATCTCTTTTATAGTATAAGTGATGCCGTCGTCAATCTCAAGGTTTTCAAAACGGGCAGACCAGCCATTTCTGCTGTTCAGCGTAACTTTGCTGACTTCGGTGTCGGTCGTGCCGGTGATGGGAGTACCGCCAGCAGTCGTATAGAAATCGCCGCCATTGTAATAAACTTTTGTGCTCTTGATTGTAATGTCGGAGATGATATTGCTGATTTTATAAATCGGTTTTCCATCCGGATCGCTCTCGCCAGTAGCCGTTATTGCTACTCCAGCATCCAACCAGTTTTGATAATTTTGAGACCATACTGTGACGTAGACATCACCGCCGTCATTGATATTTTTGGCAAAAACCTTTGTACCTGAACCATCATCAAGCTGCAGAAGAATACGGTGGCCGGGGTTCGCCACATGCTTCGTCAGCGTGACCACGATCTCCGGAAGCTTCGATGTATCCGTGATATCGGTGCCATCAAAGTTCTTCCACGCCTTCTTGACCAGCAGGTCGCCTTCCTTCACATAGTCCGGGTTACGGGCATTGTTGCAGTAGTAGTAAAAGCTTCCGAACGACTCATTTTCACCCAGCTTGTAGAGGGCGAAGGAGTCACGGCCTTCGACAAAGCCCGAATCTGTCGGCAAGGTATAGGCATTTTTGGAAATGACAAAATAGTGATACGGAGTGGGGTCTGGCAGCAGGTAACCTTCCGGCGCAGCGGTTTCATGCAGACGGTAAAGCGTATCCTGCGTAAGACCGGACATGACGGAATTGCCGCTCTGAGAGGTGACATACTGCTTTACATCAGTCCACTGGCCATTTTCATAGGTTTCCAGCTGGAACTTTGCATCCGACAGCAGATTGCTCTGGGTACCGGAGTACTTCACGATCGTAACATTGTTGGTGTTGAAATCGATGCCTGCGTTACCGGAAGAATCGCTCTCGAAATCTACATTTTCATCGACGTAAGAATTATAGCCATCCAACTGCACGGTATTCTTGAACTTATAGTTCTTAGCGGGCAGATTCTTGGTATTGACCGTATAGTGGAAAACCAGAACCAAAGCCTTGCCGTCTGGTACCTTCGTCCAGACTTGAATCTGGTTTCGATCCTTATTCCGTTTGGTGTAGTAGGTATCCTCAGTAACGTTTTCCGGAGCAGAGCTGCTGTCGTAATTTCCTTCAATCGGGTCGAGATCCTTGAGGAAAGTCGTTGCTTCCAGAGAGCCATCTGCCTGCAGCTCACCCTCAAAGACAGAGACACCTGCCAATGTTACACGGTCGGAGGTGGTACCATCTTTGCTGTACAGACCATCCGGAACAGACATGAAATCATACAGAGTCAACGACACGCCATTGTTCAGTGTGACGCTGTTAGGATTGACCTGTACCTGATAGGTCAGAAGGCCGGTTGCTTCATCATAGTTGCCGTGTTTGCCCACAACATTTCGGGTGACAGTTTCCTTAAAGGAATCACTGCCGCTCTGTTCGCCGTTCCGCTCGAATGTAGCGTTGTTGACAAAGGAGGCAACATTGCCACCGTTCCAGACCTCTGTGTTATCAGGGTCCAGTGTGGTGTCGTAGGTGATAAAAACACGTTTGCTGAGCGTTTTGTTCCCATTGACTGTAAGCGTATAGCACTCCGGCTGAAGAGTGACCACCAGTTTGGTGCTGCCGTCTGCCTGCTTTTCAGCAGAAACGGTATAGGAATTGCTTGAAACTGCGTTACCGTTCAGCTCGACCCGGACGCTGCTCTCATCCAGATTCAGGCCGGCAGGGATGAGGTCCTTAACGACCCATTCTTTGTCTTTTTTGGCATCCCATACAAGCCCCTCATCCGTGGTATCGTTTATAGCGATCGTCCACGGAATCTTCTGTCCGGGTTTCAGGGTGATGGTGTCTTCTGTTTTGTTCCAGTTGCTGGAATCGCCTGCAGACTTCCGGAAGTATTTACGCTGCTCGGAAGAGTTTGTGAAATCATACACATCCGAAACAATATCGCCCTGATTCAGCTGTCCGTAGTTCGTGATCTGACAGTGTGTGCCAGATGCCACCCAAGACAAATCGGCTGTGGTCTGATATTTGATGGTTGCAGGCCCCTGAATGTTCTTGTCTTTGAAATCAACAGAGAACAAGCCGACTTCAGCAGTGTGTTCGGTGCGCGAATACTGATAGTTGATGGTCACCTTGTCGGTTACGTCAAGATCGGATGCATCAAAAACGTGTACGCTGCCAGCAACGATTTGCTGCAGGCGGACGCTCTTGGAATTGTCGGCATCCCAGCGGGTGCTGCTCCAATCGTAATAGACGAGGGTGTTAAGGTCTGTTGCATTGACAGTTGTGACCCAATCCATAGTTGCGGTTTGGGTATCATGACTGCCGCTTTCCAACTGCTTACTCAGCAGGGTAGAAGGAATTTTCACGTTGGAAGAGTCGGAACCATTGATACCGGTACCTTTGATCTCACCGGTGTTATTGACGATTGTCTCGGATTCAGAGGTGTTTTCAGGTGCTTTGGTACGGTAGGTGATCTCGTAAGAATGGAAACCTTCTTCCAGAGGATAAGTAAGCAGCTTGCTGCTGTTGTCATAGATGGTGTTGTCCAGTGTGACATCGGTGGATTCTCCATCCTTCGTGACGGTGATCTTATTGTCAATGGGATCATCAGGAAGCGTATCGATAAATTTGGCATCTTTCGGCAGATAGCGCAGAGAGGTGTCATCTTGATCGATATTGATCTTCACGGTCCAGATGATCTCGCCATTCTCAAGCTTGCCGGACTTGTCGATCAATTTTGTGGTGAGAGAGGTCTCTTTCGTTTTACTGGTGTCCTTAAAAGTGACAGTGTTTTTGACCTTCTCGTTGTTGACGTAGTCAACATTGCCGAAGTTAGTAGCCTTTACCTGATAGGTGATCGTATAGGTTCCTGCAGCGAGGGTCTCGCCCTCCTGTCCCAGTGTGATGGTTTTTGTGCTGGAGTCAGTCCCATCCGTCCAGGAAACGGTCGTGTTGGACGCACCGTTCGAACCAGAAACATCCGGCGTACCAGTATACTGGAAGTCGGCATTGGCAGGACAACGCAAGGCATCGGTCAGGGTCAAAGGAGCAACCATGTCATCCTTTAATTTGAGCGTGACCGTGTAGTCAATGTAGGCATCATGACTATCATAACGCAGAGAGCCAGCGTCCTTGGACAGGGAATAGTTCTTTTTATCGGACGGCTTATCTTCGCTCTGATCCTTGATCGTGATCGTGATGTCTTTGCCGTTAATGGTGAACTTATTGGATTCATCTGTGCTGATTTTAGTGGTATCCCACTGAAAATCGAAAGAAACGTCGGTTTTGACTTTACTGTCTTTCGTCGTTTTCTGCTGGTTGATGTAATTTTTATCATAAGTAAAGACAACATACCAGTCTCCGTCGGCATCCTGCACGAACTCGTAGGTGCCACAGATGGTTCCGTTGGGGCCGAAATAAGAGGAGTCCTTCAGACTGCCTTTTTCAGCGCCGCCATTATTCAGCTTGTCGAGACCCTCTGGAATCGGGACATATACTTTATAATTATTGTCCTTGATGCGGTCAGCCGGGATATCACGCAGATCGATAAAGCCATGAAGCTTATCGGTTACGGTACTCTCTGTGACGTCAGAGTAGTCGGAGTCCTGCAGCTTCTGAATCTTGAAATCGGTTACATACTGAGAACCATTCAGCATCTTTGAAAAATCAAGATCAGTGCCATCCATCGTATCCGCTCCGCTCTCCGCGGCCTGCACAGATGCCACGGGGATCATGCCGGTGAGCTGGGACGGCGCAAGGGACACCTCGGACACCTTGCCGTCCACGTTGCCGGAGATGACCGTCAGCGTGCCGGAAGCTTCGTCCACAGCCGACACGATGCCCACGGTCTCACACGAGACAGTGCGCTCTTCGGTCTGCGGCTCGGCCGCTGCCGGGGCGCTCAAAGCCTGCAGCAGCTCGGTGTCAGCATCCGGGGAAAGGTCCTCGATCTGCGGCTCGTCTGCCACAGCGACCGTCTCGGTCGTGGTGGCGTTATAGAACACGATATCACCGGGCTGCAGGCCAGTAACAGACATGTCCGCGTCCATTTCATAGGCCGCAATGTCGCTGTCCGGGTCCAGCAGATAACCGGTGGAACGCAGCTCGCTGCGCAGGGCCAGCGTACTGGCGCGCTGCGGGATCGCGCTCTGCGGGATATTTGCATAGTTCAGGCAGTAGGACAGGAACATCACGTCCCACTCGCCGTAGGGGTTGCCGTACCACTGGCCGTAGCGGGTGTAGTAGCGCAGGGTCTCGCCGTCATCGGTATCAAGCTTGAAATTTTTCTCGCTCTGCTCATAGCCCAGTTGACCCTGTGCCACGGTGAGCAGGTCTTCGTTCCACATGCCGGTCAGGGCCGTGCCGGTCTTGTCCAGCCATTCGTCCTCGTCCTGCGTGTCGTCCATCGGGTCGGACAGGCAGTTCACCGTGTGGTGATGCTCCGGCAGGCCGCAGACCAGCACTTCCTCGTAGCAGGCATCGGTGTGGTGGTGCACCGGGGTCTCGATCACAGGATCGACCACCACGGGCTTTGCGGCCACCGGCTCTTCAAACAGGGCCACCGGGTCATAATCGGGGTTCACTTCTTCTACAAGCTCGCCCTCTTCCAGACCGCACACCAGCTCATAGGTGGTGGTGTAGCAGCTGTCGTCGTGGGTGTGCTCGAACAGATCACAGATCAGGCTGCCGTCCTCAGGGTCAAAGCAGTCGTCGGTGTGGGTGTGCTCTTCTTCCAGGCAGGTCAGCTCCTGCACTTCCTGGTAGCAGTCGTCGGTGTGCTCATGGGGCACAAAGATGTACTCCGGCTCTGCGGAATAGGCTGCAATGCCGGGATCATCCGCATCCACGCCGAACGTATCATCAAAAGACATGCCGTCGTCCGTCATAGTGGCGTTCCAGTCCTCCGGTTCGCCTTCCTCATAGCCGCACACCAGCTGCTTTTCATAGCAGGCAGCGGTGTGCTCATGCTCCAGCTCGCCGCACAGATATTCGGCCGTTTTGGCAATGCCCACGCCGTGCAGCTGCCAGTTCACGAACAGGCTGGTGGTAAGCGCCAGTGCCAGCAGCAGCGCAGTATAGCGTCTGGCGCGCTGGTGGTTCCGACGGAACTTTTCCTGATATTCTTTCACAATATCCCGCATGATTCCTAAACCTCCTTAGGGGATCAACCAGAAGCTGGATAAGGGCCATACCCGCAAAAAAACCTTGCCCACGATCTGACTTTTTTCCACACAGCCGATCACACTGCTGCGGCTGTCAATGGAGGTGGCCCGATGGTCACCCAGTACGAAATACCGGTTTTCCGGCACCTGATAGGGAAATTTGATGTCGCATTCGCCCAGAGCCAGTTCATCTACATAGGGCTCATCCAGCGTCTGGCCGTTCACAGTGACCACACCGTCCTCGTCCAGTTCGATCACATCACCGGGCAGGCCGATGATGCGCTTGAGCAGAAGTTTGTTCTGCCAGTAAAATCCGCAAAGGTCGCCGGTCTTCATGTCGCTGCCTTTGACCAGCAGAATGATGTCCCGGTCCTGCAGAGTGGGGTTCATGCTGTCGCCGGAGACCTGCAGCACCGGCAGAAACAGGGTGGCCAGTAGCACGGCAACGGCCGCGACCACCAGCAGTGTGTAGACCGTGCTGCGCAGCACCCGCATATAACGGCTGCGGTAGGCCAGACGTTCGCGCTCTGCTTTCACCTCTGCTGTGGATGGAATGGGCGTGAACCTGATCTTTTGCTCTTTCATTTGGCACGCTCCTCCGGCAGGAATTCCGTGCTGTGATAGCCGTCCAGCAGTTCGCTGGCCCGGTGGTCAAAAGCGGCCCAGCGCTGTTGGATCTCCTGCTGCGTCCGGGCAAGCATTGCCTTGCAGTCCGCTTCGGTCTGGGCGCGCTTGCGTGCGGCGGCTTCCACTTCCGCGTCGCACTGCTGCTGGGTGCGGGCCTTCAGGTTCGCGGCCTCAGTCTGTGCCTGTGCAAGGATCTGCTGGGCTTCGGCTTCCGCCTGAGCGCGCAGAGCGCTGGCGGCGGCATTGGTGTTTTTGTTTGCTGCGTGCACCGATGCAACGTATTCATCGGCCGCAGCCTGCGCCGCTTCAAACACCTTGTTCAGCTCCAGTGCAGCCTGCGCAATGGAACCTGCGTTTTCAATATGGATCTGCCGTTCCTGCAGCTGGGCAGACAGGGCAGCGTTTTCTGCCCGGAGCTGGTCCTCGCTCTGCTTGAGCGCCAGAATGATCTCGACTAATTCGGTGCGGCGCATGTGCCGCAGTTCACGGTCCGGCATAATGATCGATTTCTCCCGCAAAAAGTGGTCGGATCAGGCGAACGAAAACTTTCGACAAATCCGAAAATTTTCGCACCACAAAACCACATTTGATATATTAGTTTTCGACGTGACAGCGCCAGTTTGATGGATAAACTTCTACCCTGTATGTTAGCACAACATGCGCAACAGAAGCGTAACAAAAATGCTTTTTCTGTGCATTTTTTTGCCAAAGAATAAAAAAATTGTTTCTTTTGATGTAAACGATTACGCCGGATACACCGGACTGAAAATGCATTAAAAACAAAAAGAACTGTCCCCACAACGGAAACAGTTCTTGAAAAACAGATGAAAATAGAAGCCGGATCAGAAGCTCTTCAGCAGATCGCCCAGAGTCAGGAAGGACTGGTAGATCACGTTGACATTGTTGATGATGGAGCTTGCACCGGAGAAGATGCGGGCAATGGCGTTGAACACCTTACCGATATTCAGGAAGCTGTTGTAAGCGTCGCTGGCACCACCGTCCAGATAGACCATTTCCTCTTCGCTGATGGAGGCATAGTTTGCAGGCAGTTTCATAGTAGACATGGAGATTTTCCTTTCTATTGATAAAATTGATACAGTGCGTGGAAAGACTTAAATAAAGGCAGCCACGGCCAGCGTGGTGATCAGAGCACCGGCTACCGCCAGAACGCTCAGAACCGGGCCGTCATCGTATTCCTGCGCGGTCTGTTCCGGCTGAGCGGGTGTGGATGTGCTGGTGGAAGTGGTGGCATTTTTCACGGTCCAGTGTGCGTACACAGTGGTATCACCGGTAAACACCGTAGAGGTGCTGATTTTTGTGCCGCCCACCGGCTCGGTATACCAGCCGTCAAAGGTGTAGCCTTCCAGCGTAGGCTGCGCGGGCAGGGCACTGAGTTTGCCGCTCAGATTGGTGGTGACTGCCACAGCGGAGCTGCTGCCGCCCATGGCATCCAGACCAATGGTGTAGACCTGCGAATCCTTGTCTTCTGCGGCAAAGGCAGAGGGCAGTGCACAGCAGAGCAGTGCAGCGCTGAGCAGACCGAGGACCAGCATTTTCAAGATCTTTTTCATATGACTCCTCGCTTTCCTGACGAATTGGGATGTGGTGCCTGCCGGGAACGGAAACACCAGAACAGACCTCGATGTCCCCGCCATGAGGCAGTAGACGAAAAAGCCGGGAAGAGGAGGTTTATTCAATCCTATATTTACCACATATAATGCAACAAAAGTGCAACAAAATGGGCGTATTTTGTTGCTATGATGAAAAAAATTGGTTTTTCACAAATTGCAGGCTGCAAAAGGCATCACAGAGCCGCCGCAAAAGCGGAAAAGTGGAACCTTCCCCTTGTGGAAAAACAAAGAATATGGTATAATACCTTGCATGATGCGCCATCGCCAAGCGGTAAGGCAGGGGACTTTGACTCCCCCATCGTAGGTTCGACTCCTGCTGGCGCAACCAAAAGCCCCGTCATCCTGAAAAGGCTGACGGGGCTTTTTGCGTCACTTTTCCACAAAATGCGGCTGAACGGTACAAAGCTCAGCGGCGGCGGATCTTTCTGGTGGGCTTGCGGCGGTTCCAGTTGTTCAAAAGGACCCACGCAAAGTAGATGATGATGGAAATAATACTCAATGTTATTACAACTTTGAGGTACAGACTGCCTAAGAATTCCTGAAAACGCGCCACAGTGAACAGCAGCGGGTTGCGGCTGACATCCTGCCCGGCGATCAGGTCCACCACGCCAATGGTCTCACCGGCAAGCTTCAGCTCCACGGTGCCCACCACATCGCCCTGCTGGACGGGGGCACACACGTGATCCGGCAGATGGAAATATTTCTGGGTCACGCTGCCGTCGCCGGTGGAGGGCAGCAGGGTCATCATGCTGTCGGCGGGATACAGCTGCAGGGAGCTGGTATCGGAGGAATACTTCACCGGGATCTCGGCCAGCGTAAGGTCGGTGTCCAGCGCGGCCTGAATGGAAAAGCTGTCGAACACCCAGTCCATCAGCTTCACGGTCTCGCACAGGGCCGGGCGACGGTTGGCGTAGCCGAAATCGTCGCAGGTGTCCGGGCTTTGCATCACGCAGAAAATATAGGTGGCACCATCCTTATTGGCCCATGAAACATAGCTCTGATTGCCACTGTCGCTTTTGAATGCGGTCACATCGCACATGCCGCCCTGCATGGCGCTGCGGTAGTATTTGCCGCCGCTGGATTTGCTCAGCGCGGCGTTCTGGCTGACCAGAACAGACGAAGAACGGTGTTTTTCTTTGGCGGGCATGGTAAAGCTGGGCGCACCGGAAACCTCCACAAAGGCATCAAAGCTCATCAGATAGCGCAGGATCAGGTACATATCCACGGCACAGGTCACGTTGCCGCTGTCAATGCCGCAGGCATCCGTCCAGGTGCTGCCGGTGGTGCCGATGCGCTGGGACAGGGTGTTCATCTGGCTCACCCAGCCCGCGAGGTCGCCGCCGGAAAGGGCATAGGCAAGGCCCATGGCGGCTTCGTTGGCGTTGCGGGTCAGCATGGCGTACATGGCTTCGCGGTAGGTAAAGGTCTCGTTGGAGCGCATATCGGCGTTGTTGGTGTTATAAACGTAATCCGAGATGGCAAAGGGCATCTGGAAGGTGTCGTCCAGATGGTCGGCATAGTTGGTCAGCAGCAGGGCAATGGTCATGTACTTTGTCAGACCACCGGCGGATACCTGCTTTGTGCTGTCCTTATCATAGACGATGATATTGGTATCGGTGTTGACGATATAGGCACTCTGTGCCTGCACCTGATAGACCGGGGTGGGGTCGAACATAGCCCCGGCGGGCAGCACAAGGCAGCTGAACAGGACAGCGAACGACAAAACCAGCGCAAAAATACGTTTCATGTGGACAATTCCTTTAAAAAGCGATAATATAAAACAACAGGCAGCACGGCACAAGCGCCGTGCGCCGGGTAAGAACGAGATCACAGCGGAAGACTGTATTCTTTATAATAACAGGTTTGGCGGGGTGTGACAAGGCTTATTGTGCCGATTTCACATCCGGTCAGGGAGGACAGGAATGGTATATCTGACAGGGGACACCCACGGCGACATCGACCGCTTCAAGCACGGCAAGCTGCGCTGGCTGGGAAAACGGGATACCGTGGTGGTACTGGGCGACTTTGGCTTTGTGTGGGACGGCAGCAAGGAGGAACAGAAAAAGCTGGATTGGCTGCGCAAGCGCCCGTATACCCTGCTGTTTCTGGACGGAAGCCACGAAAACTATGACCTTTTAAAGCAGTATCCCACCGAGGAACGCTTTGGCGGCAAGGTGCAGGCACTGGGCGGCAATGTGTACCATGTGTGCCGCGGCAGTGTGCTGGAATTGGAGAATAAAAAATACCTGTGCTTTGGCGGTGCGGAAAGCCAGGATGTGGAGGATCGGGAACCCGGCGTGAACTGGTGGAGGGAAGAAATGCCTTCGGAGGAGGAATACGCCTTTTGTGAGGAGAACCTTGCAGCGTGCGATTACAAAGTGGATTATGTGCTGACCCACGATGCGCCAAGCAGATTTTTGGATTTTACCGCCCTTGCCAGCGGCGAGACCAACCAGCTGCACAGCTTTCTGGATAAAATTTTGTTGAAGCTGACCTACGACAAGTGGTTTTTTGGCTGCTACCATAAGGATACCCAGCTTTCCACCAAAAGCCGCTGCGTGTTCTGCGATGTGATAAGCATGGGCGAACGGCACGCAAAGCGTTCCGTTCGATAACAGGGGCCGCTGCACCAGCCGTGCAGCGGCTTTTGCATTTGCTGTTGCTTGTGCGCAAAAAACCTCCGGATCAGTTCATGGCTCCGGCTTTCTCGAACATCTGCTGCACCTGCTGTTCCAGCAGTGCGTGCTCCGGCGCTTCCAGCAGAGGGTCGTCGGCCAGCATGGCAACGGCTTCCGCCTGCGCAGCGTGCAGGGTGCGGGTGTCGTTCATCAGGTCGGCGATCTGCAGGGTGGGCAGGCCGTGCTGTGCTTCGCCGAAAAAGTCGCCGGGGCCGCGGGTTTCCAGATCGTACTGCGCCACCACAAAGCCGTCCGTAGTGCTGCACAAAAATTTCAGCCGTTTTTGTACGTTTTCGCTTTGATTGTCGCTGACAAGAAAGCACCAGCTCTCCGCTGCACCGCGTCCCACGCGGCCGCGCAGCTGGTGCAGGGCGCTCAGACCGTAGCGCTCTGCGTTTTCGATCACCATTACGCTGGCATTGGGCACATCCACACCCACCTCAATGACGGTGGTGGACACCAGTGCGTCCAGCCGTCCGGCTTTGAAGTCCTCCATCACGGCAGCTTTCTCCTTGGGCTTGAGCTTGCCGTGCATCAGGCCTACCCGGCGCTCCGGCAGCAGGGCTTTGACAATGTCCTCGTAGTAGCTCTTGACGGCGTTCAGCCCGCCGTCCGGTGTGTTCTCGATGGCAGGACAGACCAGATACACCTGCCGTCCGCGCCCGATCTCCTGATCGAGAAAATGGTAGAGGTCGCGCCGCTTTTGGCCGGTGATGCACCGGGTCTTGACCGGTGTGCGGCCCGGCGGCAGCTCGTCCAGAATGGAGATGTCCAAATCGCCGTAGATGAGCAGGCCCAGCGTGCGGGGAATGGGCGTTGCGCTCATCACCAGCAGGTGCGGATTCGCGGCCTTTTCGGCCAGCATTCCGCGCTGCCGTACCCCAAAGCGGTGCTGCTCGTCGATCACGGCAAGACCAAGCCGGGCAAATTCTACGCCTTCGCTGAGGATGGCGTGGGTGCCCACCACAAGGTCGGCTTCGTCGTTCCGGATGGCGGCAAGGGTGGTGCGGCGTGCAGCGGCCTTCATGCCGCCAGTCAGCAGGGCCACCCGTATCCCGAAGGTGGCAAGCATCCGGTTCAGGCCTTCGGCGTGCTGGGCGGCCAGAATTTCTGTCGGGGCCAGCAGCGCGGCCTGATACCCCGCCCGGATGCAGGCCCAGATGGCGGCAGCCGCCACCAGCGTTTTGCCGCTGCCCACATCGCCCTGCAAAAGGCGGTTCATGGAAGTCTCGCCCGCCATGTCGGACAGAATCTCGCTCACGGCTCGGCGCTGGGCACCGGTGGGGGAGAAGGGCAGGCTGGCCCAGAACGGGGACGGGTCGGCAAGCTGCATGGGCGCACCGGTGGCAGCGGCACCCCGGTTTTTCATCCGGCCAATGCCCAGCTGCAAAACCAGAAGTTCTTCATAGATCATCCCATCAATACCTAATTTATTGAGAGTTTTTAGCATGAAGCATTGTTGAATTTTGT
>ENA-OPAW01000346-OPAW01000346.1-human-gut-metagenome-genome-assembly--contig:-NODE-346-length-28383-cov-2.870729_pt1 | contig 28383 bp, 27 predicted proteins | sample MGYA00241060_ERZ501436 | MGnify/ENA primary metagenome ERZ501436 (study PRJEB25962, sample SAMEA2042619) | human gut metagenome | biome: human gut; feature: human-associated habitat; material: faeces... | reverse complement strand
TAGTTAATAATTTTTGTACTATACGTTCTTTACATAAACGCCGTTTTCTTTCACAAATCCCATTTTTTCAAGATAACTTTTATGTCCTTCTGTCACTTCCTTACAGATAAATTTCTTATATCCATCTTCTGCTAATTTCGCATAAAGGAAACGTCCTACGGAACAGTCTCTGTAGGTTGGTGTTGTGTAGTCAAAGCTGATCTCTAACGCATCTCCTTCTTTCTTTCCCACTAATACTCCGGCTGGAACCCCCTCGCAGCAGACTGTATATATTGTATCTGCTGCTGAAAGCTCCAAGGTGTTCTCTAAGAAGTATTTTTTCATATCTTCTTTATAGTGTTTTATAAAATATGTTAAGTAGGAATCTTCTTTGTCCCCACGAATCATATCATAGTGATTTCCATCTGCTTTACTTAACTTGATCAAATTATAAATATTGATCACCACAAGGCTGGCATTGACCACCGCCAATGGGTAGGAATGTCCGATCATTGCATAGACTGCAGATATAGAGCTACCGACCGTATTGATCACTCTTAGTTTTACTACGGATGTCATCAGCATAGAAATGATAACAAAAATGCATCCGATATATCCAAAAATCTCAATCATTAATGCTGTACTCATTTTTTAATTCCTCATTTTCTGAAATTAGTATCCTGCACCATTGTCTGTATTTTTCATGATCTTGATCAAACGGCTTGTTCCTAAACGGCTCGCTCCAAGACTAATGAATTTTTCTGCATCATCAAAACTTGAAATTCCACCAGCTGCTTTGATCTCTTCTTCTACTTCTTCATATCTTCCGTCTTTCAAAAATCCAATGTTAATGACCATGTCAATCTCAGATGAACCATTTGCGATCGCATTCTTTGTCTCGAACACTTTAACCGCCGTTGTATGGTAACCATTCGGGAAACCGATAACTGTACAAATTGGAAGTTTCCCCTCTACATATTCGGCTGCCTGTTTTACATAAGCTGCTGGAATACATGCGGATGCTGTTTCATATTTTATCTAATATCTGATGCCTCATTTAAATGAATTTAAAAAAGTGTTACCATGCTGACGATCAATGCACTCATTAAACTTACGAATACACCAGCGATTATAGAACGGATTTGCAACTCATAAACATATATTTTCGATCACTTGCTTTTTCTGATGTCACAATGGTCATTATATTTTTTATTCTTAACAGCAATGCATTTTCATCATGTTTGATCCATTTCCAGTAGATTGATGCTGGAATTGCTAACAGCTCACTATCTTTAGATGCACAGATGGAAACATTATAATTTGTATCTTCGGAAAAAATTTCAAAATCTCCTACAATATACATCTTTGCGAAATCCATAAAATAATATACTTTTCCTAATTTTTGATAATCTACCCCTGCAACATCGCCTTTTAAGATGATATAGACAGTATCGCATGGCTCTCCTGCTCGAATAATAAACTCATCTTTTTTTACATTTTTATGTACCGCCGCCCGGATGACTGCTTCTAATACATATTGAAATAACTTATTTAAGTAATCTCTTTTGCTTCCTTTGACTTTATTGATTTCCTCCAAAAATTGCTGTTTCGTCTCCATCTTTATCCCTTGGAACACTCTTTCCATTTACAAATTTTGCAACTACATTTCGATCATCTGCTCAATCTTAATCCCATCTGCGAAATCTCCAAGTCCAGATCCTAAGATCAGTGCAACCTCTGGCTTGAAATCAATTTTCTTTTGTACGCTTTCCAAACATGTCATGAATTTTTTGTACTTGTTCTATTTTCACAAGAATTTAAAGAAAATAATAGCAGCAGAAACAAAACTTCTTTTTTGCTTCTACTGCTATTATAAAAATGATGATGTCCTAACAAACATCTTTCTCTAATTTATGAATGATCTGCTCTGAATCTAATGGTTTTGTATAATAATATCCTTGTACAAGATCAACACCCCATTGTTTTAACAGGTCGATCTCTTTCTGAGTTTCCACTCCTTCTGCTACGACTTTATGTCCCAGATTCTGCATGACTGCGACAATATTTTTGTATAATAATGCGACCTGGTCATCATAGCAGATTCCATTTAGCAAAGAGCGATCCAGTTTGATCGTTGAAAATGGTAGTTTTAGTACCGTATTTAGATTCGCATATCCAGATCCAAAATCATCTAGGCAGATCTGAATTCCTGACTTTTTGAAATCTGCGATCGTCTGATACAATGCTTCACTATACTCTGTCGCAACAGTTTCTGTAATCTCAAATTGAAAATACGAAAACGGTATGTCAAACTCTTCGATCGTACGGAGCAGTTTTTTGCTATATCCTGATTTTAATAATTCCAATGGAGACAGATTATACTTTATACTTTCAATCTTTTCCATGATCTGTGGATGTTCTTTTATGAACTTACAGACCTTTCGGAATTGAAGATACCCAAGCTTTGCGATCTGTCCATGTTTCTCTGCAATTCCGATAAAAACTTCTGGTGAGATCATTCCAAGTGACGGATGTCTCAATCGGCTTAATGCTTCCATTGTACGATATCTTTTTTCTTTTAGATCATACAGTGGCTGATAATATACTTCAAAAAGATCCTCTTCAATTGCTGTCGCCATATATTTTTTAACTTCCTGTTCATAAAGAAATCCTTCTTTTGTATGTTGATCATTCTGAATCAGTATCGTTCTGTCTGATTTAGGTTTTAACTGTACCAGATATTCCAGATAATCAATCAATACATCGATCTCTTTGACTTCTTGAACGTTGATGATTCCACATATCGCAGCGGAAAAAGAAATTCGTTCCCCTTTTACTTTAAAAGGTCGTTTAAATAGTTTCATGATCGCATCTTTATTCGTTTCATAATCCATCAATGATGTTGTGAACACAAAAAAACGATTCCCATGAATCCTGAAAACATGGTTTGCTTCATTAATCTTGTGAAGGTATTCTGCTATCTGGATCAGCAATTCATCTCCTGTTGTAACTCCATATAGCTTATTAACTTGTTTTAGTTTCCACAAATCGATCATAAGCAGATGAAGTTCCTTCTTTCTCTTGATCTGCTCTGGAAACCATCTCCTGAAATAGCCTTTAGAATACAATCCGGTCAGGCTGTCTATATATAACTGTGGATTATAAAGTGCCCAAAATAAGATCGTAATCCCTAAGGATAACCCAAATCCTGTCATTAATACAGATTGAAATTTCATCTGTATCGTAACACAGACCAATGCAACTCCAAGGAATTCCTTGATCGCCCGAAGCTCATTCTTCTGATATTCTTCCTGATTGATAAAGCAATTTATAATGACAGCAGCTATACAGATCAATGTAAAAATATATGTTACCAAATATGCTTTTCCATGAACATACTGCCCCTGTTCATTACAATAAAAAAACTGTTTGTGTAAAACATTGGTCACGATAGCTACTTCCATACATAGTATTGGTACTGCCATGATCTTTATATTTCTTGTTCTTATATCTTCATCACAGTGTCTTAATGCCTGTGTATAATTATAGAAAATATATACAACGATCATCTGCAGGATATAAAGCATCGTGGAAAAAAAGATCATCCATGAATTATAAGCAGGATTACTTTTTACCAATAGTATGGAGCTTAACAGATCAAATATGATATCAAATATTCCTGCAATAATTAAGAACCAGAATGTTCTTCCACTGATATTATTCAGTTTTTTATAACGCTGAAAATGAATCAACAGAAATATTAAAAATACAAGTCCTGCGATCAAAAAATCTATATTATAATCTGTCATTTATATTTCTCCTCTTTTTGTTACAATACATATCCTGATCGGCCTCATATTTCCAATCACTGATCTTCTTCTGTTTTCCTTCTGTATCTTTTAAGAAACTTACCCCTCTTGTAATTGAAAGATAATATCTGTTATTTCTATTATACTTTATGATCTCTTGATCCATTTGTTTCAATAATTCATCCATATTCTCTATTGAATCAAAAATAAGCACACAAAATTCATCCCCGCCGATCCTGTAACATTTTCCATATGTTGCAAATACATTTTTTATACATAGCGCCGCAGAAATGATCAGTTCGTCCCCTGCATTATGTCCATAAAGATCGTTTGTATTTTTTAATCCATCTACATCCATAAAGATCAATGCAGCATTATCGTAATCTTGTGCGTGATCCTCAATGTCTTGAAGCTGTTCCTCGAATGCAGTCCTGTTATTAATACCTGTCATACGATCTTCTTTTAGAAGTCTTTCATAAACTTCAAGCTCAGATCTTGTTTTCGCCTGTTCAACAAGATTTACAAAAATACTAGTTAATAACAACTGTTCAAAGATCAAAACACCCACTTCAAAAATGGTTCCATAAAAAGGAATCTCAAGTTTCCAGTACATGCATAATGATAATACCCCTGCAACGGCCATGATCCCAAAGGCATTCATAATGATCTTAAGTTCGCTATCTTTTGTTCTTCGGTATTCTTCTATCATCAAAACAACAATGGTTATTACTGCAATGAACAAGAGCACATGTGTTACGAACAGCATATGGACCATATGGATTTTCAAACATTTGTTTAAAATTCCCTGAATCAACGCATTCGCATAAAATAACAAATTGATCACATCTAAGACTTTATATTTTTCAAACTTCAGTGTATTTTTTACAAAATGAACCATCGGTACTGACATCAGCATAAATGCATAAAAAGAAATCATTCCTGTCAGTGCCGGAAATGATGTATATTCCTGTGCTAATGCTGAATCTGACAAAAACCAGATCCCACTTAGTGCCAGAAATGCTGCTATGTTTAAGAATCTGGTGCTGTTTAATTTAAAATGCTTCAGATAAATTCCAGTGACCAACGCTACAAAACTTAAGAAAAACATGATCGCGATCATCACGATACCGACTATTTCCTGTTGAACATGGAATCCCATAACTACATCTCCACGTCCAACTAAAATATCATCAAGCTGATAACTTCCGTTACTTCCGTTCTGATATATGATCTTGATAACGGTTCCCTTTTTCCCATGTTCTGGGATTCTCGCATCGCAGCTTAATTTAGATTTCATTTGATCATTGCGATGAAAATTAGAATCACTGTATCGATAGATCAACTGATCTCCAGCATAAATTCTGACAGAATATTTTGCTGCCTTTGTTGTCATCAGATATCCTTTGTATTTCTGGGCAATCGTATCATTATATAGTACAAGTTTTCCTTGCGGATCTGCCTTTATCTTCTGATTTAGATCTACTTGCACTTTTTTATTATCTTGTATTCGATACCACCCAATTGTCTCTGTTAATTTTCCTTTTGTATTCTTTACCTCTTTTTTTATGATCCCTATGCAGAGCAACGTCATGACAACGATCACACAACAGAGTAATATTCCTTCTGTTAACTGAATTAATCTTTTCTTTTTATCCATATATTTTCCTTCTCTTTTTAGATTTCCAATATACTCATTATAAAGAAAAAAATGACCTCTGACAATCTATTTAGAGATTATCCTGAGGTCATTTTTATGATTTCATTTTTTTCAGTTATTTTTGTTCTTCAGAAAACCGTTTTTTGGCTCTTACGACTTCCTCTACATGTTTTGCTACGGTTGTACAACATCCTCCAACTGCACTTGCTCCAGATTTCATATAATTGTATGCGTATTGTTCAAATGACAGGGCTGACTGTTTGCCAAACCAGACTTTCTTCACTGCATCGTACTCTTCCCCGCTGTTTGGGTAAACTCCGATCGGAATATCACAGTTTTCTTTGATCTTATGGATCAATCCTGTGATATATTCTGGTTTTGTACAGTTGACACCGATCATTTTTAAATGGGGATATCCTTTTGCAAATGTTGTTGCACATTCTGCGATCGGTGTTCCTTCGCAGATAATATTTTCACTTAGACATGAGAAACTGATCCAGTAATCATATCCATATTCTTCAGCAATTTCTGCCTCAACTTTAGCTTCTTTTAGAGATGGTACTGTTTCAAATAAAATGATATCTGCTCCTGCTTTGAAGTAATTTTTGTGAACCTGTTTGATCAGTTCTGGCTGTTCCGCTAAGATCTTAGCTGTCCATAACTTGGAATTCAGAGAGACTCCCTCTATTTTCCAGTGGTGTGGACATAGAGCCATCAATGACCATGATCTTATTTTCTTTGATGATGTTTTCAATAGAATTCTTCATCATAAAACATCTCCTTTTTCTTCGACTGTTTTATAAGATACTTTTTCTGGATGTTCTCCTCTTTTTAATGCTGGAATAAAACGATCCCAAAAATCATTATATAGTCGCATGATCTCTTTTCGTTTGCTGTAAATAAAGATCAATGTGACAATGACATAAACTGCACTTAACAAGTCAGTTGCCGCCCATAAAAGATCGGCTTTGATATTATAAAATAATAAGAAATATTGTATTATGCATTTCTTACGTTAATATTTGACAACATTTTATTTTTGTGCTAGAATACGAACATAATTGAACGTGGATCGTGACTATTATATGAATAGGCGAGACTAGAATTTATGATAAGGTTATTTTTATACCCTTATTATATTTTCTGGTCTCTTTTTTATTTTGGAGGATACAAGTATGAAAGAAAAACACTACATAAAGAAAGTGCTCAATAATAATGTAGTATTTTCGAAAAACAAAGATGGAAAAGATATTATTTTAACTGGCTTAGGATTAGGCTTTCAAAAGAAAAAAGGAGAATTTGTTGATGAAAATAAAATTGAGCATATTTTTAAAATTGAAAGCGATGATATCAACACAAAATTATCCGCATTATTAGAACAGATTCCTATTGATTACTTCTATATTGCAGATTGCATCAAAAAACTAGCCGAAGATGATCTTAACAAAGAGTTAAGTGATAATATCTATGTTACACTTTGTGATCATATTTATTATGCCGTTGAGAGATATCATAAGGGCTTGATCTTTCAAAACCAGCTGGTCTGGGAAATTAGGCGTTTTTATCCTGAAGAGTATCAGGTTGCCAAAAAATCAATTGCTATTGTCAATGATGCTTTAAATATTTCACTTTCTGAAGATGAAGCAAGCTTTATTGCGTTACATATCATTAATGCTGAGATCAACGGAAAAGAACTTCAATCTGTTATTGAAATGACCAAACTAATCAAAGATATCTGTAACATCGTTCAATATGAATTTAACATAGCATTTGATGAGGAATCTTTAACTTATACCCGGTTTATTCTTCATTTAAAATTCTTTTCACAACGATTACTGCTTCATGAAAATGTTATGGAAGAAGCTAATTTTCTTTATGACCAAGTAGAGCAAAATATGTCAGAAGCTTTTTTATGTGCTAAGAAAATCTCTACTTATATTAAAAAAAGTTATGAATACGAAATATCAAAAAGTGAAATTGTTTATCTGACAATCCATATTCAACGCCTTTTAACACAAGGGCAAAAATTATAAGTTTCATTATGTACCTAAGATTGTGACTACTTCGAGTAGGCAAGACTTAAGATAAATTTTAAATCTTAAGGAGGAAAAGAAAATGACTAACAAACAACTCGCAGAAGAAATTTTGCAAAAAGTAGGAGGTAAGAAAAATATTAATTCTTACTCTCACTGCTCCACAAGGCTTCGCTTTGATCTTAAAGATAAAAATTCTATTGACAAAGCTGCCTTAGAAAGAACCGATGGCATATTACAGGTAATGGAAGTTGCCGGGCAAACACAGGTTGTAATTGGTTCAAATGTTCAATATGTATACGATGAACTTGCCACATTACTCCCACAAGGTAATACATCTTCTGAAAAATCAGACGGTAAAAAAAAGGGAGTCTTCGGATCTGCTCTAGAACTAATCTCAAGCTTATTTACTCCGCTGATTGATGTGTTAATCGGTGCAGGTATACTAAAGGGGCTTTTAAGTATCCTTACAGCTACCAATTTATTAACTGACGCAAGTGGTACCTATCAGATTTTAAATGCAGCCGCTGACAGTTTGTATTATTTTTTACCAATTGTTATTGCAATCACATGCTCTAAGAAATTAAAAACAAATATGTTTGTTTCTGTAACAATTGCTGGTGCGCTATTATACCCAAATTTAACTGCATTATATGATGCAGGAACTGCAATTACTTTTTTAGGAATTCCCGTTCATTTGACTGCATTTAAGAGCAGTGTATTTCCAATTATTTTTGCTATTGTGTTGCTATCTTTTGTAGAGAAAGGACTAAAAAAGATTCTTCCTGATTCTATTAGAAGCCGAATTGCTCCTTTTTTCTCATTACTGATCGTAGTTCCAGTAACAATTGTTATTTTTGGACCTTTAGGATCTATGTTAAGTGATACAATCGCTAACTTTTATATGAGTCTTTACAAATTTAATCCAACAATTGCTGGTGGTTTCATTGGTGCAATCGCTCAGGTATTAGTAATTTTTGGTATTCACTGGGGACTGTTCCCTATTATCTTCTCCAATATCGAGAAATTTGGATTTGATACAATTTTAGCTGTTTTTGGACCAAGTATCATCGCTCAGTCTGGTGCTGCATTTGGTGTATGGTTAAAGACAAAAGATAAACGTTTAAAACAGATTGCATCCCCTGCAGCTATTATGGGATTCTTTGGTATTTCAGAACCTGCGATTTATGGAATCACTTTAAAATATCGTAAAGCATTTGCATGTGCTGTTATCGGTGGTGGTATCGGTGGTGCGATTGCTGGGTCTTGCGGTGCTCGTGCTATGGCTGTCGCTGTTGCTGCAGTTCCAACCTTCCCTGCTTACTTTGGAACGGGATTTACTGGATTTATCATTGCTTACTTTGGAGCATTCTTAATTTCAGCTGTCTTAACTTATTTTGTAGGATTTAATGATTCCATGATCCCTGAATCTGAACGTTATGATGCAAAAGGAACTGTTACACCTGTTGCATCTTCTATTGAAAACAATGGGGCTATTGCAATGAAATTCTACAGCCCTGCTGATGGAAACGTTGTACCTTTAACAGAAGTATCTGATCAGGCCTTTTCTTCAGAAGCTTTAGGAAAAGGAATTGCTGTAAAACCAATCAATGGAACAATTGTTTCACCGATTGCTGGAACCGTTTCTGCTGTATATCCAACAGCTCATGCATATGGAATTAAAGGAAATAATAACGAAGAAATCCTGGTTCACATCGGAATTGATACTGTAAAATTAGAAGGTAAATATTTTACACCAAATGTAAAAACAAATGATATTGTAATGCCTGGAGATCTTCTGGCAACGATTGAATTAGATAAGATCATTGAAGCTGGTTATGATCCAACCGTTATGGTTATTGATACAGCTGACAGTTCCAAACGAAATGTTACATTATTAGCAAAAAATACGGTTCATGCAAAAGACGATCTTGTCCTAATTGAATCTATATAAGGAAGTGATATCATGTTACAAACAACAACGATGCCTTTATCGAAAGGCTCCCTACATTCATGTACTTTTAAAAGAATTCCTGATGAAACACGTTTTCACGTTGTTGATCCTAACGTGATCCAAAAGGTAGAATCTTCTGGAAAATATATTCTTACATATAAAGAACCTGATACAACCTATTTGAATATTCATGAATTAAGAAAAGAGATGGGATCTCCAAACCTTGATCTGTGTACTGAGGAAATCGAAGAAATTCCATATCTTGTTTCATTATCTGACCGGAAAATTCCGATTACTTTTTTCCGAATTCCAAATAAGGAAAAACAATCTGCCATCGTGTTTATTCATGGTGGCGGGTATATTGGGGGCAGCACTTTGGTCTTACAAAATCAATGCCGTTTTCTTGCTGAGCAGTCTGGTGCAACTGTAATCTCCATTGATTATCGTCTAGCACCTGAAGCTCCATTCCCAGCTGCTTTTGATGATTGTAAAGATGTGGTCAAATGGTTAGTACATCATGCTGATCACTGGAATATTGATCCTAATAACCTTTCTATCGCTGGTGAAAGTGCTGGTGGTGCTCTGGCTGTTTCCTGCGGTTTATCTGAAGTTGGAAAATACTTAAAACTTGTGATTCCTATTTATGGAGCTTTGGATGTATGTTCCGCTTCTGATCTTGATTATTGGGATTATGATCTATACGACGTGATTCCTGAACATAAAAAATATGTTATCACTCGTTTAAATCGTTTTCGAAATTTAAATGGTACATTACAAAACTTATATCTTAATGATATTTCAGATGCAAAAAATCCTATGGCATCTCCTTTGTATGCCACAGATTTATCAAACCTTTCTAATGTATTAATGATTGAAGCAGAATATGATTATTTTCGATTATCTAATGATCTGTTTGCCGAACATCTATGGAATGCTGATATTCCTTGTGAAGTTATCCGCTATCAGGGAATGGATCACGGATTTTATGACAGACTTGGATATTGTGAACAGACAAAAGACTGTATTCTTGAGATTGCAAAACATATAAAATAATATATTGATACCAAACAGAAATGAATTCTTGGTTCGTAAGAATTCATTTCTGTTTTTTTGTCTACATTTTCCAATTTATATGTGTTACAATTGATTCTTGTATTCTACATGAAGAAAGGAAAATAAAGATGAATAATAATAAAGAATTCTTGGCAACCGAACCCATCGGAAAGTTACTGCTAAGACTTGCGATCCCGACTTTGGCAGCGCAGATGATCAATATGCTTTACAACATTATTGACCGCATTTATATCGGACATATTCCAGGAAGCGGTGCTTTGGCTTTAACTGGAGTTGGAGTTTGTATGCCCCTGATCATGATTATCTCAGCATTTGCTGCTCTCGTTGGAAATGGTGGTGCACCTCGTGCTTCGATTTTGATGGGGAAGAAAGATCTTGATTCTGCTGAAAATATTCTTGGAAATTGTTTTACGATGCAGATCATTATCTCTGTGATCTTAACTTTGATCATGTTTTTTGGCAACCGTACATTTTTGATGGCATTTGGAGCCAGTGAGAATACGATCGAATATGCAGTCAGTTATATGAATATTTATTCTCTTGGCACGATTTTTGTACAGTTAACACTTGGAATGAATGCATTTATCACTGCGCAAGGATTTGCGAAAACTGGTATGTATTCTGTTTTGATCGGAGCCGTGATCAATATCATATTGGATCCGATTTTTATCTTCGCATGCCATATGGGCGTTCGTGGTGCCGCACTGGCTACAATTATTTCTCAGGCTTGTTCTTGCATCTGGGTATTGAGTTTCTTATTTGGGACAAGATCGACACTTCGTATCAAGAAACAAAACCTGGCACTGAAAGCTCCTGTGATCCTGCCTTGTCTGGCTCTTGGTCTTTCTTTGTTTATCATGCAGGCGAGCGAGAGTATCATCTCTGTGTGCTTTAACTCTTCTTTGCTTAAATACGGTGGGGATGTGGCTGTTGGTGCAATGACGATCCTTACTAGTGTAATGCAGTTTGCGATGCTTCCTCTTCAGGGACTTGGACAGGGTGCACAGCCGATGATGAGTTATAATTATGGTGCAAAGAATACGGATCGTGTAAAGGGTACTTTCTTCCTCTTATTAAAGGCAAGTTTGACTTACTCTGTCATCTTATGGGGACTCGTCATGTTATTCCCTCAAGTATTTGCTGGTATTTTTACTTCAAATCCAGCTCTTGTTATATTTACAAAGAAGGCTCTTCGTGTTTACATGGCAGTTATGTTTATGTTTGGAATTCAGATTTCCTGCCAGATGGCATTTAATTCTCTTGGAAAAGCAATTTCTTCTATTGTTGTTGCTGTTATGAGAAAATTTGTACTTTTAATTCCTTTGATCTATATCATGCCTCATATTTTTACAACAGATCAGACCATGGCTGTTTATATGGCGGAACCTGTTGCTGATTTTATTGCAGTAACATTTACAGCGATCTTGTTTTCTGTACAATTTAAGAAATCTCTTGCTGCGATCCGTTTATCCTAAAAAAGAAAAGTCTGGAAAATTCTAATACTTTTCCAGACTTTTCTTTTTTATCATAGGGTCATAGACGAAAGAGTCTTAATCTCTCTTTAATTTCACTGCCACACCTTTTTCAAGACTTTCATGAACTGCTTCTGCGATCAATTCTGCCTGTAATCCATCGTTTCCATCAGCTATAAATGGAAGATCATTCTGTAAACAGTAGATGAAATCGTTAATTGGTTCAATTCCAAATCCACTTGGTCGTCCGCAGTTATTTAAGATGAAATAAGAGTTTGGTGTGCGTAATTTGCTATTGTTATAGATTTCTACTCCACGATTCTGAGAGTCGATCCTAAACATTGCATTTTCACACAGGATCTGTGTTCTTCCATCATTATTTTTTGCGAATCCTTTTGGTAAGATCCAAGAATTTTCTACTGTCCAGTAGCATCCATTTTCCATTTTCAGTGTTGCCTGGATAGAGTCGTATGTATCAACTCCTCTTGCTTTTAACACTTTCTTTGTTCCTACTGCGTATACTTCTTCTACTTCACATCCCATATACCAACGAATCTGATCATAACAATGTGTTCCTAAGAAATGTACAGGGCTTGATTTGTCTGCCCAGTTGAACCATTCTGTTGGAACATCAATGATATCATCCATGCACATATATCCACGGATTGGTGCTCCTGATTCTTCGTTCTGAAGTTCATTTCGTACATTGATCGCCGCTGGATCCCATCTCTTATGATAGTCGACCGCAACTCTTACATTGTATTTTTCAGCTTCTGCTAAAATTTTCTTTGCATCTTCTGATGTTGTTGCTAATGGCTTCTCCACCAGAATTGGTTTTCCATGACGGATCGCTGCTAATGCCGGGTCCATGTGGAAAGCATCTGGTGTTGCAATAGATACAGCATCAATTTCTTCGTTGTCTAACATTTCATTTACGTCATTGTATGTTTTTACATTGTATTGTTCTGCAATGCGGTCTGTGATCTCTTTATTTAAGTCACACACTGCAACTAAATTTGTGTTTGGATTCCACGTATATGCATTTACATGGTTAATTCCATAGATTCCTGCTCCTACTACTGCAACATTCATAACTTTCATTTTAAATCTCCTTTTTAACTACATGACACTTTAATTTTTCTAGAAAATTCCTACAAAAGAAAGCAAAATGGAAACTGCGATGATTCCAATTACGATCTTTCCGGTTCCTACTTTTTTCTTTCTGATCAACCAGTAGATCAAGAATAAAACGATCAGTGGGAATACATTTGGGAAAATAGAATCTAACTTATCCTGTACTACGACTGTACTGATCTTTAACACAGTTTTTAATGTTACCATGGAAGCGGTCATAGCACCCATCATAAACATGGCGAGTACATTGGCTCCGGAGATAACATCCTGCATTAAACCAGATCCCATGATCGTTTTAATAGATTCTCTTCCCTTTTTGTATGTCATATTTGTTGTTAAGATCAATTCACCAATACAATATCCAACGAACAGTAATAATACGACTAATGCCAGTGGATTTCCTGCTGCCGCAAGTGTTGCTGCTGCGATCTTCATCAATGTTCCGATGATTCCCCAGTCAAAGCTGTCTCCTAAAGCTGCGACAGGTCCCATCAATCCTGTTTTTAAACCTGTGATTGCCATATCAGGCATCTTAGATGGATCTTTCGCTCTCTGCTCTTCCATTGCGATGGTTGTTCCAAGGATCAGACCACCTGCTGTTACATTACAGTTATATAATAATAGGTGACGTTTTAAGGCTTCTGATAAATCTTCTTTTTTGGTATATAATTTCTTTAAAATATGTGAAATACTTCCGCAAAATGCAATTCCCTGCATATTTTCAAAGTTCAGAGGCATCTCAGCGGACATGTACCAACGGAACATTGCTTTATTTAAGTCTTTTTGTGTTAAGACTTTCTTTTCTTCTTGTGTATTCATTTCATTACTCATGTTCTCTTACCTCCTCTGCAATTTCCTGTCTCTGGAATACTGTGATAAATGCAATACAGATTGCGATGATTCCAGCTGTTAATGAGTTTACTCCTCCAACGGATACTACGATATAACCTAAGAATACGAAAGGAATCAGTTTGTTCTTTCCGATCATATTCATGATCAGTGCGAATCCTAAGGCTGGTAAAACTCCTCCTGCTACTTCTAATCCATGTGTCACAAATGTTGGAAGTGCCTTCATAATGTTAATTACTACATCCTGACCTACCATGTTAATAATAAACACTGGTAAGAATAGTAGTGGAATTGCTAATAACGCTGGATAAATCGTTGCGCATCTCCAGATAGCATCTGCATTTCCTTCTTCTGCATATTTATTTGCTTTTGCTACAAAGTATGTGTTGATCACTTTTCTTAAATTGGTTACGAATGATCCGAGTAATCCAACTGGTACTGCTAATGCGATCGCTGTTGTTGCATTCATTCCTGATCCAATCGCGATCGGAATAACGCATGTTGCTGCCAGACACTCGTCTGTTGGAAGGTTCGCTCCTGGTGCAAAAATACCTGCAAATACCAGTGCGATACCACCACCGATAATTAATCCTTGCATTGGCTGTCCCATCAGTAACCCTGCTACAAGTCCTACCGTTACAGGGCTTGAGATAAACAGGAATCCGAAATATGATAAGATCATTCCTCGGCACCACCAATACATAATTCCCATGACAATTGCTATGATTACAGTATTCATATATTTTTCCTCCTTTTGTTACATCTTACGTTTTACTGCATCGAAACTTATTGCTGATATTTCAGGCATTGGCTGGACAGTGATCTCAATACCTTTACTATTTAATTCTTCCAGCATATCAAGTTCCTTTTGTGAAATTGCAACTCCTGTTGTGATCAGTTTTCTTCCTTCCTCATTTGGTACTGCTCCAACATTGATCGCAGGTAATTCAACTCCTTTCTCTACTAATTTCAGACATGTCTCAATATCTTTGGAAATCAAAAATACCGTATCGTCTGTGTTATCTAGCACCTCTTTTGCTTTATCAATGGTTACAATATCAACATCTGTTCCTTTTGGAACTGCCATCTTGTAAATGTCACTCATAAATTCGTCACTTCCAAGTACATCATCTACTAATACGATTCGTCTTACTGGGCAAACCTTTAACCATCTTGCCACTACCTGTCCATGGATCAGTCTGTAATCTACTCTCACTAATTTAATTTCTGCCATAATTCTTACCTCCGCTCTTTCATTATTTTTGTTGGACATTTAATTCCATCCTGTGCTGTTTCGATACAACTTTCTACCAGTTCATCTAATGTCTGCGTTTCTCGCTCTGTCACAAACTGAATGATCATTGGAAGATTCACTCCTGTTACTGTTTCAACGTTTTCTTTCCTCAAAGCAATTTTTGTTGCCAGGTTGGAAGGTGTTCCTCCAAACAGATCTGCCATGATCAAGACTCCTTCTTCCTGATCTAATTCGTCTACGTATTCTTCTAACATCTGCTCCCCTTTTTGAATATCATCCCCAGGGTTTAGGGTCCATGCTCTGCACTGACTTAATGGTCCTGCAAACATCTCTGCTCCTTTGATCAATTCAACACTTGAATTGCCGTGTGTTGCAATGATTAATCCGATCATCATACCTCCTCTCTTGGTCATCCATATTTCTATTTCGACACATTTTAATTTTTTGTTTTTCACATCTTACACTTTTTTATAAAGCAAGATCCGTGCCAACTTTTTATTTTTTTGCAAAATAAAAAAAGCACATATTCATTTTTTCGCATAAATACGTGCTTTTTTCATCTTAAAATTTTTAATTATTTTCTGTCAGATAATAGATCATCAAGATCTCCCGCTCATTCAGCGACACATTGTACTTGTTTTCTATGACACTAAAACTCTCTTTTAAATTTTTTATGAAACTTTCCCGACACTTCAGATCATCTGTCATATCTTCCTGTGGCAGCCTTCCTTTTTCAAGTATCAATCGTTCTACCATGACACACATATGAATATACAGCATCTTTTTTTGATCGATCGAATAGGTTGTATCTTCTAAAATCTCCAGCTTGCTGACAGTTTCTTCGACATCTCCCATGATCTTATCTGGATTCAAGATCGTAAGCTGCCCGATCAGATTCTTTATTGTAAAGCTCCTTACGATATTCTCAATAAATCGTTGTGTCTTGTCCTTGTCACAATATCGTCCTACTGTGGAATAAATGACTTTCTCTCCTCTCTCGTCAATCAATTCATTTAACATAAGTGTCGTAACGCCTTGGATCATAAGCTTGCTTGTCGTTATGATAAACTGTATATCATATTTACGAAAGACATCGCATCGGTTTCCCTCCGTACTTAATTCTGCATAAGTCATCTCCACAACATCAATATCAATGCCTTCTAAGCATCCTTGCAGCAACATCTTCATCTTATCTGTCGTTCCTAAACCTGTCGTACAGCATAAAAGAATTGCTTTTGGTTTTTGTTTGCTTGGAACAAATGATTTCTTTGTAACATGATGCTCGATGATCGTATCCATAATATTTTGAAGATCTTCATGTTTTAAGATCAATTCTCCTGCTTCCAATGCCATTTCTGTCGTAATATTATTGACAATTCCCAAATCTCCTTCGACATCATCTTTTATGTCTTCTGAAATATCAAGTAATGATCCCATATCAACAAAGATCAACAACCCTTTAGAGGTATTCGTATTTTTGAGATATCGCTTAATACGTTTTACTACATCTTTCTTTGGCGTATCATATTCCATATCAAAAGCTTCAAATATATAAGTTTCAAATACCTTATTGACAGTACTTGTAATACTAGATGCCGTCGCTGGTCCATGTGATACAATGATCGCATTTGTATAATCCATCTCATCCCTTGCAATACTGTAAAAATATAACATCGCAAACATCCTTACAAACCATGGATTTGTCTCATAATCTACTGCCTGATGAAGCATCTCATAGAAAATAAGTCCCATCTTATAATAACGGTACATCACTCTCTGCAATTGTTTTGCCAGATGTTCGTATTTCCTGTCGTCTGTATGCTTATTCTGATTATTCAGTACATAAAGCATCTTTACAAATACCATTTCCATCACACCACTGTATTTGAGACCATAATTATCTTGAAGATAGATCAAAATATTTCTCACTGCCTGTGTATACAGATTCTGCACATATGGATGAATTTCCTGATCGATCACGATATCTTCGATTCGATTCACTTCATCATAAATGATCTTTCGAAACTTAATGGTTGATATATCTTTCTCAAGATATTCTTGGATCAGATCATTGATCACTTTCTCCGAAAAATCCACATCCGCCTGTTCTGTCATAGAAATCTTCCACACTGCGTCCTGATCTGGTGACACTTCGATCATTTCATTGATATATGGAATTGATTCTCCATTTCCAAGAAGCAATGTATCGGAAGACAGGTGGCTTAAATTAAGAGGTATCACTTCCTGTCCTTTACTTCTTTCATTGTATGCCTTTGCACAGGATAATCGAATGATATTTTTTAACGTTCCAATATTGCCTTTTCCTTGGAATGTCAGCAATCGATTGATCACATTACTGCTCACCTGAAATGTAGTATTCATCGTTTTGGATTCCTGATGGATCAAAAACAAGATCAATTCATACTTCTCTTCCAAAGTTCTTTCCTGAAAATCTGGCAGCACTACATCTACTGGAATTCTTCTTAGAAATGTATCCAGCATAGTTTCTCTGCCTTCTGTTGTTGCAAAGATCAGTCGAACATTCAATTCACAATTTTGTCCACTGTCTCCCATTCTGGAAATGATCCCTTTATCCATATATCGAAATAACTTTTCCTGTCCTTCTGGCGATAGGCGATGAACTTCATCCAAAAACAGATACCCTTTGTCTGCTTCTTCAATCAGGCCTTTTGTATCCTTATTGGCCCCTGTAAACGCTCCTTTTTTGTATCCAAATAAGACAGACGATAATAATTCTTTATTATTCGCATAATCCGCACAGTTTAATACAACAAAAGGGGCATCCTCTGGAATTGTTCCAATGAATTTTGCATATTGGTAGATGTACTCTGCCAAAAGACTTTTTCCAACTCCACTTGATCCAAATAATAAAATCGGCATACCCTTGTTTGGATAACCTGCCGATAACTTACACTTCTCTACTGCGTCTTTTAAACTTTGATCTGCTCCAATAAATGTTGTAAATGGATCCTCTGGTAATTGATCTTCTGGTTGTATGTAAGAAAATATAACCGGCCGTGTTTTCTCTTTCTGGACAATTCCTTCTCTTACAAGCTCATTTAAAATTCCACTCGCTGTGTTTCTCTGAATATTTAATTGTACTGCAATACTCTCCGCCGTTTGATGATTCTTACATTCCTTCAACAATTTCAGAATACGATCCTTATTATTTTCTTTTGCCATACTTTTCTTATCCTTTCTTATTTCGTACTCCAAGTCTCGTCTTCTTTGTTGTTCTTAAATATATACAATTCTTATTCTCATCATACCACACATGATCGGCAATTTGTTAAAATATTTGCCACTTGAATATTATTATGTCAAAAAAGGAACTGCATGATCCATTTGCAGTTCCTTCTATTATTTATTATTCTACCATTTATAGTGATGTAGCTGTCCTTCCATCTGAAATGCCTTAAATCCCTGATGTCTCAGCACTTCATAGGCAACGATCGCTACAGAGTTAGATAAATTTAATGACCGGATATGTGGCAGCATTGGGATTCTTATAGAAGTCTCTTCATAATTCAATAAGATTTCTTCTGGAATTCCAGCGCTTTCTTTTCCAAACATGATATATACATCTTCGTCATCTTCATATGCTGGTGCCGAATATACATGTTTTGCTTTTGTTGTTGCCATGTAAATCTTGGGATCATTGTTCTTCTCTAGAAAATCCTCAAAATTGATATATGTACGTACATCTAATTTATCCCAATAATCAAGACCGGCTCTCTTGATCATCTTTTCGTTTAAACGAAATCCTAGTGGTTCGATCAGATGCAGAACAGCACCGCATGCCACGCAGGTTCTTCCGATATTTCCAGTGTTTGCCGGCATCTCCGGCTCATGTAATACTATGTGAAGCATTATTAACTCTCCAATCTCTTAACTTTTTATCTATTGCTTCTTTGGAAGATGATTGATAAATCGTTCCAAACGCCCTAAAGCTTCTTTTAGTTCTTCAATGGAATATGCATAGGAAACTCTGAGATATCCTTCTCCACAGGCTCCGAAGGCAGATCCAGGAACGATTGCTACTTTCTCTTCATTTAACAGTTTTGTTGCAAATTCTTCAGATGTCATGCCAAATTTCTTAATAGATGGAAAGATGTAAAAGGCACCTTCTGGTTCAAAACATTCGATTCCCATTCGTTGAAACTCATGTACCAAAAATCGTCTGCGCTGATTGTATGCAGTCCTCATCTCTTCGACTTCATCATCACAGGAACGCATCGCTTCGATCGCTGCATACTGACTAGTCGTCGGCGCTGCCATGATACAGAACTGATGAACCTTGACCATCTGTTTCATCATGTACCTTGGTGCTGCAACATAACCAAGTCTCCATCCAGTCATTGCAAATGCCTTGGAAAATCCATTGATCACGATCGATCTGTCTTTCATCTCTGGCAAGGATGCGATACTGACGTGATCTCTTCCATAGGTAAGTTCTGAATAAATCTCATCAGAAATTACAACAATATCATGTTCTTTTGCAAACTCTGCGATCGGTTCTAACTCTTTTCTTGTCATGATCGCACCCGTTGGATTGTTTGGAAATGAAATGATCATTGCTTTTGTTTTATCTGTGACAGCGGCTTCTAACTGCTCTTTTTTAAGCTTAAATTTATCTTCTTCCTTAAGACTTACGATCACAGGAGTTCCACCTGCCATAACAACACATGCCACATAAGAAACGAAACATGGCTGTACAACGATGACTTCATCTCCTGGATCAAGGATCGTACGCATCGCAATATCAATCCCTTCACTCCCGCCAACGGTCACTGTGATCTCATAATTTGGATCATAAACCAACTCGTATTTTCTTTCTAAATATTCACTGATCTCATATCGCAGCTCCTTTAACCCTGCATTCGATGTATAAAAGGTTCTGCCTCGCTCCAATGAGTAAATTCCTTCTTCTCTGACTCTCCATGGCGTATCGAAATCTGGTTCCCCTACACCTAAGGAAATGGCATCCGGCATCTCGCTTACAATGTCAAAAAACTTGCGGATTCCGGATGGTTCCAGACTTACAACTCTCTTTGATAAAAAATCTCTCATTATGGAGTCACCGCCTGTCTCTCATCCACTTTCTTTGCTTCAAGAACAGTTCCATGATCTTTATATTTCTTCAATACAAAATGTGTTACTGTACTGACAACAGATTCCAGTGGTGCTAATTTGGATGATGTGAACATAGAGATCTCTTTCATCGTCTTTCCTTCTAACATAACCATGAAATCATATCCCCCAGACATCAGATAAACGGCTTTTACTTCTGGAAAATTATAAATACGTTCTGCAATGCGGTCGAATCCCTGACCTCTTTGTGGTGTTACTTTTACCTCGATCATCGCTGTCAGTTGATCCTTGCTTGTATTGTCCCAGTTGATCAAAGTATGATACCCACAGATGATATGTTCTTTTTCCATATCTGCGATCTCATTGGCGACTTCCGTCTCCGCGACATCTAGCATCACCGCCAGATCATGGATCGCTAAACGACTGTTTTTCTCGATCAATTTTAAAATCAGTTCTCTTAATTCTGTGTTCATACTGTTTCCTCCATTTTTCTCTCTGAAAATTATCTGCGATTATTTTCAGAATATATTTTATATAACTCGTCCTGTCTAGGTGCCTCCAGATTCGCTGCCTTTCCCTGACGATAGATTACTTTATCTCTGGAATCTGTTGTATGACCAATAATGGTTGCTTTGATGCCTGCCTGTTCCAGTTCATTGACTAATGTTCTTCCATGATCTGTTGTGATCAGCATAGATCCACTTGAGATCAATTGATATGGGTTCAGATCATATCGTTCACAAAATTCGATCGTATGTTGTCTTAATGGAATATCTTCAATGCAAACCTCCACCCCGACACCAGATGCTTTGGAAATCTCCCATAAAGCACCATAAACTCCGCTTTCGGTGATATCATGCATACAAGATGCATATTTTCTGGCGATCAGACCTTCTGGCACGACAGAGATATCATCTAGAAATGCCTTTGCATCATCAATAAATGTATCAGAAAACCATTCTTTTAACTCGTCTTCTTTTTCATTTGCGATGATTCCCGTTCCTTCCATACCAAGATATTTTGTGACTACGATATCCTGACCTGGTTTCGCCCCGCCAGATAGGATCAATTCATCTTCTTTCACTTTTCCAATCCCTGTCACAGATAATACTGGCTGCGTAACCGCTGCCGTAATCTCTGTATGGCCGCCTAATACCATGATATTTAATTTCTCACACTCTGCATTGATCTGCTGCATCATCTTCTTGATCTGTGCTTCCTTGATCATTGGTGGCAGAAGTGCTGTCACCATAAGTCCGATCGTCTCAGCTCCTGCGGATGCAAGATCGTTGGCAGTTACATGAACTGCCAGATGTCCGATCTCTTTTACCGTGCCTGTGATCGGATCTGTTGATGTGACAAATACTTCTCCTTCCTGAAGTTTCAATGCCGCACAATCTTCCCCGATTCCAGGTCCTACTAAGACTTCATCTCTCCTTGTATGCAATTGCTCAAACACAACTTTCTGCAATGCAGATTCTGATAATTTTCCTATTTTCATCCTTAATTTCCTGTGCTTCCCTGAGATTTCACAGCCGCTGATCTCTTCGCTGTTGTAGACTTCTGTGCTGCCGTTGTAGATTTCTGTGCTGCTGTTGTTGTCTCAGACTTCTGTGCTGTTGTTTCTTTTGAATCTTTTTTCTTATCCTTTTTATCGTCTTTTTTATCTTCCGCTTTCTTTGTTCCTACACGATAAACCGTTGGTGTTGACATATATGTGGAAGTATTAAATACCTTTTTGGATACCTGTTTACCATTGATCTTCACGATCTTCCAAAGTCTTGCACTGTATCCTGTATGTCCATAGCTTTCCACAACTTTCTGTCCTTCGGCAAGCGTATTATCATTAACTGTACTTTCAGAACTTTCTTTTACCTGTGTTGTCTCAGATAAGAATTCTACCGTACGTTTTGAATCTTTTTTCTTTCCATAGACCGTAAATGTGATCGTTGAACCATTTGCTTTTCCTTCAATATAGATCGGAGTATCGAATGTATTCTTAAACTTCATATCCTTATGCGTTCCTGCGATTGCTGCATCTGCAGATCTTGGTACATAATGTACGGTCATAGAATGTGGAAAACGTTCTACGATCTTTAATTCTGCACGGATAACTGCATTATACAAAGTAGTAGATACCTGGCAGATTCCACCACCATATGTCTGAACCGTCTGTCCATTTTCATAGGAACCTGCGAGTGCATATCCATTTTCTTTTGTAAATGGTGATACGGTTTTATATACAGATAATGTCTCTCCTGGATAAACAATGCTTCCATTAATCTTACTTGCACCATTAGCAACATTTACTTTACGACCATATGGAGATCCACCGTATTCGGTTGTATAAGTTCCAAGTACATCTTTGATCTCTGCCATATCTTTTGATGTATATTTTGCTTTTTTCTTTACAACATCCAGTTCAAATTGATGTTTTCCAGCTTCAACTGCTTTTTTGAAATTCGCAAATGTTTCATTCATATTTAATGTATAACCTGTCTTTTCTTTGATCACGACAAATTTGCCATCCTTACGTTTCACACTTGCATTTCTTGGTTCTGAAACAATCTTCTTTGTTGCTTTTTTTACATTCTTTTCAAACTTCGCTTTATCATATTTGCGATAAACCGAAAGTTTATGTTTCTTCTCTTTTACATCGGAATACTTTGTAAAAATACTTCCGCTTCTCCCAAGTGCATAAGCTTCTTCCACTGTCTTGTCTGCCTCAGCGAATGCTCCAAGATCTTCGATCTTGGCACTTGATCTTTCATCGTCTACATAAAGTGTGATCTTTTCCTGATGAATCTCCTTCATATGAGATTCAATCGCATCTTTTGCTTCTGATCTTGTCATTCCACCAATAGAAATTCCCTCACATGAAACCCCTTTTATGATCTTTCCATCTTTTACTGCACTGCTCACCTTATGGTTTAGGTAAAAAGTTCCACCTGCTGCCAAAATAACGATCACTGCAACCGCAATGATAATTTTTTTCTTCATCGTCTCTTCCTTCTTCCTCTCCAAATTCATTCTTACATCATCAAATATCCTGCTACCATTGTTCCAACCATCACAATGATCAGAAGAATCGCAATAACGGATACAAAAAATCTTTTCTTTTTCATTTCTTCATCACTCCATAATTTAATATAATATGATCAATCTTCTTTGATGCTTCTCTCTGTGTCATCTGATCAATATCTAAGCACTCCCCTATCGCATGATATTTCATCAGATTCTCTAGATACTTCTTTTGTTTTGGTGTAGCCGGACGTTCTTTCTTTACCTTGAATTGAAGCTGCTGTGGCTGAAAGATTTCCTCTTCTGTTGGAAATTCTTTCTTCATCTGCTCAAACACAACAGCTGTTGCCAATGCATCATCGTAAGCACGGTGTGCTGCCTGATTCACATAATGATAATGAGCACAGAGTGTCTCCAGCTTCTTATTTTCAAGTCCAGTTAATAACTTCCTTGCTACTTTTAGCGTGTCAACTCCTGTTTTCTCAAACGGATACTTAAATGAAGCTGCTGCCATCTTCATAAACTTATAGTCAAACATGACGTTATGTCCAAGAACCGGAAGATCCCCGCTAAATTCCAAAAATTCCTCAACACCTTCTTTCAGTGGAATTCCCTTCCTTAACATATCCCTGCTGATTCCTGTTAAATTGATGATAAAATCACTGACTTCGATCTCTGGATGAATGATACAGTTATACTTTCCACTGATCTTCCCATCTCTGATCTTAACAGCTCCAATTTCAATAATCTGATCTGAATCTGGGGATAACCCCGTTGTCTCCAGATCAAATGCAACATAATCTTTCATCTGTCGTTACCTCTGAGAATTTATACTTATTGACACTTACATCATATTATACACAAATCAACTTTTTGCCTCAACCCTGTTTTCTACTATATTTTTATGCTTTTTTATGTTACGATTAACCTAGATATAATTAGAAAACAAAGGAGGACGGCAAGATGATAAAGCTGATCGTTTCTGATCTTGACGGAACACTGCTTAACAGCAAACAACAAATCAGTGATCGTACACTCCGTGCGATCAAACAAATTCAAAGAAAGGGACTCCGTCTTTTGATCAATACGGAACAGAATTATTTTGATGCCAAAAAACTCCTCGATGCATATGATATTTCTTGTGATATCGCATGTTTTGGCGGTTCCTGCATCTTTGATACTTCTGGGCACCAGCTGCATGCTTCTTATATTCCAACCAAACGTATCCCTGAGATGCTGCGGATCTTTGGTTCCTGTCGTACTTTTTATGAGATCCACAGTACCCGTGGATTATGTGTCTTAGGTTCCAAGGAAGGATATGCAAATTATCTGAGCTTGTTCCGGACGGACAGGGGGTGGTTGCTCTGGATATACCTGTAGTTGAAGTGGACCAGTCGGTGAACGAGAACTCGACCAATCCGGTGAGCGGCAAGGGTGTTCTTCTTTCTGAGAATCCACAGATCATTAAAATCACGACACAGTCCTTAGACCAGCAGAAACTTGAGCAGCTTACAAACAGCCTTCACACACGGGTCCCACACTTTGCAGTATCCCATCAGAGTCCATATCGTCTCGATATCACAGCTGTAAATGCATTAAAAGGTGCGGCCGTTCATTTTTATACTGAAAAATATCAGATTCCACTGAAAGATACCATGGTGATCGGTGACAGTGAAAATGATTATTCTATGCTTGGACTTCCTTATATCGAAAGCATTGCTATGGGAAATGCAGATGATATCATTCAGGAGATCTGTCTGCATCATACAGCTGATAACGATCATGACGGCGTTGCGATCGTGCTGGAACAGATTCTTTCCAGTCAATGATCATTGAAATATATTTTAAAGCAATTTGGAATGTTTTATCTATTCCAATTGTGATACTATAAAGATGAGAAGAAATTACACCCAATATAGGAGGCTATCACATGATTAAATTAATTTCATCCGATATGGATGGTACTCTTCTTGACAGCTATCGTCAGATTACCCCGATCAATGTCGAAGCGATCAAAAGAGCTCAGGAAAATGGTATCAATTTTATTATCAACACAGGACGTGAATATCCAAATGCACGCGGTCTTGTGGAAGCAGCCGGATTAAAATGCGACTTAATCTGCAGTAATGGAGCTTGTGCTTTTGATAAAGATGGAAATCTTTTATTCGAGCATATTCTTGATAAAGAAACTGTCCGCACCATTTTTGATGCATTTAATAAATACGGAATGGAACCTGCATTATTTACAACAGAAGGACGTATTTCTCTTCTTCCATTAGAAGAACGTGAAATTTATACAAGAGATGTATTCATTCCTGCCATTCAGGTCAATCACCCAGATATGAAATATACTTTAGATGATTACCGTGAGTTAGTTGATGATGTTATCTTTGTTGATGGTCAGGAGGCGTTATTAAACAGTGACCACCGCATCCTAAAGATCACATCAAACTCTCCAGATCATGAATCCCTAAAGAAACTACGTGTAGAACTCGAAAAAATTCCGGGACTTGCTGTTGTATCTACGGTTCCAACGGATATTGAGATTACTTCTATCAATGCTCAGAAGGGAAGCTCTTTACTAGATTATGCAAAAAAAGATGGATTAAAACCAGAAGAGATCATCGCGATCGGTGACAGTGAAAATGATTATTCTATGTTATCTATCCCTGGTATTCATTCCGTTGCTATGGAGAATGCTTGTGATATGATCCGCAATATCTGTGTTTACCAGACACGTGCGAATACTCGTGATGGAATTGCTTATATTATTAATTGTATACTTGCAGATCGAGAGAATTTCAAGTTGTGATCTGTAAGTAGTGTTGGTCATGTATGAGTATTTATTATAATTTCCTGTCTACTGCAACATAACCTGAAAACCAATAACGTCCACCAGCTTGAATTTTCTTAATTTTATAATTGAAAGTCTTCAGGTATTTAGAGAAAAAATGAAAGATAGCATGTGAGCAACGATCAAACTCCGTCAATGGAATTCGTGTTGCTCACATGCTATCTTTCATTTTTTCTCTAAATACTCGATGACCTTCAACTCATACAAATAAAATAACCTATTTTCGTTTTAATCTCACCACAGTCTCTACATGTGAGCTGTGGCTAAATTGGTCGACGGCGCAGACCTTTTCGACTTCGTAGCCTTGTTCTGATAGTACTTTTAAATCTCTGGCTAGTGTTGCTGGATCACAGCTTACATATACGATTCGTTTGGGTGTCATTTTCACCATTGTTTCTAACAGTTTACTGTCGCATCCCTTTCTTGGTGGGTCAACGACGATCGTGTCTGCATAGACTCCATTTTTCTCGTATTCTCTTGGAAGTACTTCTTCTGCTTTTCCTACGAAGAATTCTGCATTATCAAAGCCATTCATCTTAGCATTTAATCTTGCGTCGTCGATGGCTTCTTTGACGATTTCTACTCCATAAACTTTCTTTGCTTTCTGAGCCAGGAATAAGGAAATAGTTCCGATTCCGCAATAGAGATCCCATACGGTTTCTTCGCCTTTTAAATCTGCGTATTCCATAGCTTTTTCGTATAATACTTTTGTTTGTGTTGGATTGACCTGGAAGAAAGATAGTGGTCCGATCTGGTATTTTACATTGCCAATATAATCATAAATGTATGGTTTACCATATACTTCTTCAATCTTGCTTCCCAAGATCCTGTTTGTCTTTTCTTTGTTGATATTGACGCAGATACTTGTCATTCCTTCGACTTCTGTTAAGGAATCTACGAGCATTTCTAAGTTTCTCAGATTCTTTTTGCTCCCATTCACAACAAGACAGACCATGATCTCACCTGTTTTGAATCCGACTCTTGTTACAATGTGGCGGACCAATCCTTTATGGGTCTTTTCGTCATAAGCTGTAATATTGTTTTTCTTCATATAGTCCAAGACTTTTAATAAAATCTGTTCGTTCACTGGATGTTGGATCATACAGTGTGTGCAATCAATAATATGATGCGTCCTTCCTGCATAAAATCCTGTGATAAGATTCCCTTCTTTGTCATATCCGACTGGAAACTGAGCTTTGTTTCGATAGTAAAATGGTTCTTCCATCCCAAGGATCGGTTCCATTTTTTCTTCAATATTTTCTAAGCCTCCAATTCTTTCTAAACAGTTTTTCACTTTATTAAATTTATATTCTAACTGCTTTTCATAAGCTAAATGCTGTAATGTACATCCTCCGCACTGTCTTGCTTTGGAACAGCGTGGGCTGACTCTGTCTTTGGATGCTTCTATGACTTCTTCTACTCTTTCGAAGCCATAATTTTTCTTTGTTTTGATGATCTTTGCACGAACTTTGTCTCCGATGACTGCATCTTTTAAAAAAAGGGCATAACCATCTATATGGCCGATGCCCTCTCCTTCGTTCCCAATGTCATCGATATAGAGTTCTACGATCTGATTTTTTTTAAATTCCATACGCACCTCTGTATCTTTTTCTTGGTTAAACTGTTGTATTGATCCTATTTTATTATAATTCTTTTAGATAGAGGTCTTACGGATTCTTGTATCTAATAAACGCTGGAATCCTGACCATTCCTGATCTTCTTTTTGTTTCTCCATGATCTCTGCAAATGTTTCCATCTTCGCATCTAAATTATCTGCCTGACTTAGTGCAATTGCTTCTAATAATGCAGGTTTCTTTGGAGAACCAAATTCTAATTCTCCGTGATGTGCTAACATACAGTGTTTTACTTCATTTGCAAGTTTTGGTGGGAAACCTGGAATCTCACGGATATGACTTCCAATCATTTCAACGCCCATTACAATGTGACCAAGCAACTGACCATCATCTGTGTAGTCATTTTCTGGGAAATCAGACAGCTCATTTACCTTTCCAATATCATGGAACATAGCTGCGGTCAAAAGCAGATCACGATTGATCATTGGGTAAAGCGTGCAGAAAAAATCACAAATAAGAAAATAACTGTTTATACAGTTGCAGAATTTTTAGATGATGATTTTTGGTGCGATAAAATTGATAAGAAACCAGAACATGTTTTAATTG
>ENA-OPAW01000342-OPAW01000342.1-human-gut-metagenome-genome-assembly--contig:-NODE-342-length-28687-cov-5.161113_pt1 | contig 28687 bp, 27 predicted proteins | sample MGYA00241060_ERZ501436 | MGnify/ENA primary metagenome ERZ501436 (study PRJEB25962, sample SAMEA2042619) | human gut metagenome | biome: human gut; feature: human-associated habitat; material: faeces... | reverse complement strand
CATGCATAAGCATGCCGCTTTTCTGATGTGTGGATTTCGGATACAGAAAAAGGCTTTGACCTTTTATAGTCAAAGCCTTATTTTGTGATTGCAATGCCGTAGTTATTTTTCGGGGACATCGGGCAATCCCTTGAAGCCGATTTCCAAATCTGCATCGGTAGGGATATAATCCGACATTTCGCCGTTATTAAACTTTTCGTATGCCACCATATCGAAGTAGCCTGTGCCGGTCAGACCGAATACAATGGTCTTTTCCTCGCCGGTTTCCTTGCATTTCAGTGCTTCATCAATTGCTACGCGAATGGCGTGAGAGCTTTCGGGTGCGGGCAGAATGCCTTCGATTCTTGCAAACTGCTCTGCCGCCTCGAATATGGCTGTCTGCTCTACGGAGCGCGCCTCCATCAGCCCATCATGATACAGCTGAGAGACAACGGGGCTCATGCCATGATACCGCAGACCGCCTGCGTGGTTGGGGGCGCCTGCCTTGCACCTATGCTGAACAAGGAGATGGCAGAGTTCCGCCTGACCGAATCGGCTGCCCACATCCACAACTGGGTGCGCGGCATGAACCCGTGGCCCGGTGCATGGTTCGTCACCTCCGGCGGCAAAAAGCTCAAGGTGATGGAGTGCCATGCCGTGGAAGCTCACGGCGAAGCGCCCGGCACCGTGCTGGCCACAAAGCCGCTCACGGTGGCCTGCGGTGAGGGGGCCGTCCAGCTGCTGAATGTGGTGCCGGAGGGCAAAAAGCCCATGGACGGCACCGCCTTTGCGGCCGGTCAGCGCCTGAAAACGGGGGATATCCTCTGATGGCGGCGAATCCCCGCGCGGCGGCAGTGGCGGCGCTGGTGCGGCAGGAGCAGGATGGCTTTTCCAACCTTGTTCTGGATGCCGAACTCAAGCGCCAGCAGCTGGAAGGCCGCGATAAAGCTTTTGCCAGCGCCATCTTTTACACGGTGCTGGAACACCGGGGCACGCTGGACTACATCCTGTGCCAGTTCCTGCCCAAGGGCCTTGCCAAGCTGGATGCACCGGTGCGCGAAATATTGCGCGCGGCGCTGGCGCAGGCCCGCTATATGCAGGTGCCGGTGTCCGCTGCGGTGAACGAAGCCGTCAAGCTGACCCGTGCCTTCAAAAAATCCAGCGCATCCGGTCTGGTCAACGCCGTGCTGCGCAAGGCGTGCAGCTACGACCTGAGCACCGCAAGCTTCAAAAACGAAGTGGAGCGGCTCATGGTGCTTGGCTCTGCCGGGCGGGATGTGGCGGAATTTCTGCACAAAAACTACCCGGACGAAGCACTGGATATCCTTACCTACAAGGCCGACGGCGGCATGACCAGCCTGCGGGCGAACCCGCTGAAAGGCAGTGCCGATGAGCTTTGTGCAAAGCTGCTGGCTTCCGGCGCAAAGGAAGCAAAGCGGGGCATTGTGCCCGGCAGTGTGCTGGCCCGGTTCGAGGGCAGCCCGGCGGAAAATGAGCTGTTCCGGCAGGGATACTTCCATGTGGAAGGGCAGGCCAGCCAGCTGGCGGCGCTCTGCGTGGACGCACAGCCCGGAGAAACAGTCATCGACCTGTGCGCCGCGCCCGGCGGCAAGACCATCCTGCTGGCCGAGCAGATGCACAGCACCGGCAGGCTTTACAGCTGCGATGCCGCCGAGAACCGCGTGGGCCTGATCCGCACGGCAGTGCAGCGCATGGGCCTTACCAATGTGGAAGCCCTGTGCAACGATGCCACAAAGGTGAACCCGGCCCTGCCGCAGGCAGACCGCATTTTAGCGGATGTGCCCTGCAGCGGCCTTGGCATTTTGGCAAAAAAGCCGGATCTGCGCTACAAAAAGCTGGAACCGGCCCGCGAAGCTGAATTATTGGCCACGCAGTCGGCCATCCTCGATACGGCGGCACAGCTGCTGAAAGCGGGCGGCAGGCTGGTGTACTCCACCTGCACCATCGACCCGGCAGAAAACCAGCAGCAGATCGCGGCATTTCTGGCCCGCCACCCGGAGTTTACGGTGGTGGAGCCTGCCGCAGCGCTGCCCGCCGGGATGGCGGCAGGGGAGCACGGCGCGCTTTCGGTGCCCACCCGCACCGGCATGGACGGTTTTTTCCTGTGCGCCATGCAGAAAAACGGGGAAAAGCTGCAATGAAACGGGCGGCTTGTTCGTAAAAAACAATAGGAGAACACAATGGAACAAAAACGCTGTATCTCTTCCTTTACGCTGGCAGAGCTGACCGCTGAACTGAAAGCGATGGGTCAGCCGGGCTTCCGGGCAAAGCAGATCTTCCACTGGGTGCACCAGAAGCTGGTCACCGAGTTTTCTGCCATGACCGACCAGCCCAAGACCCTGCTGGCAAAGCTGGAAGAAAGCTTCTACATTGCCGCGCCCAAGATCGAGCGCAGGCAGGAAGCAAAGGACGGCACGGTAAAATATCTGCTGCGCATGGCAGACGGCAACTGCATCGAGACCGTCGTGATGCGCTACCACTACGGCAACACGGTGTGTGTGTCCACGCAGGTGGGCTGCCGCATGGGCTGCCGCTTCTGCGCGTCCACCCAGGCGGGCCGCGTGCGCGATCTGGAAGCCGGTGAGATCTGCTCTGAGATCTACACCGCCCAGAAGGATATCGGGGAGCGCATTTCCCACATCGTGCTCATGGGCATTGGCGAACCGCTGGATAACTTTGACGAAGTGATGAAGTTCCTGGAGAACATCACCTCGCCCGAGGGTGTGAACATCGGGATGCGCAACATCAGCCTTTCCACCTGCGGTCTGGTGCCCAAGATCGACCAGCTGGCCGAGAAAAAGCTGCAGCTGACCCTCTCGGTGTCGCTGCACGCACCCAACAATGAAATCCGCAGCGGCATGATGCCGGTGAACGATGCCTATCCCGTGGAAGTGCTGATGCAGGCCGTGCGCCGCTATCAGGACACCACCGGCCGCCGTGTGAGCTTTGAATATTCCATGGTGCGCGGTGTCAACGATTCCGATGCCTGCGCCAGACAGCTGGCAAACCTGATCCGGGGCATGGGTGCCCATGTGAACCTGATCCCCATCAACCCGGTGGACGGCAGCCCGTACTCGGCCACCGATGCAGCCAACGTGCACCGCTTCCAGCAGAAGCTGGAGAGCCTTGGCGTGAACGCTACGGTGCGCCGCCGCCTTGGCAGCGAGATCAGCGCCGCATGCGGCCAGCTGCGCCGTGACGAAATGAACGGGAAAGCGTAAAGATTAAAGGGAGAAGCCTATGAAACTTGCAGGAAAAACGGATGTCGGCAGGGTCCGGCAGGATAATCAGGACGATTATCGCGCAGGAGAACTGCCCGGCGATGCCGCATGGCTGCTGGTATGCGACGGCATGGGCGGTGCACGCGGCGGCAGGGAAGCCAGCCAGAGCGCGTGCGATGTGATCGAGCACTGCTTTCAGGAGCAGTATGCTTCCAAGTGCCTGCCCGGCGAAGAGGAGACCTTTTTGAAAAAGAGCCTGCTCAGCGCCAACCGCTTTGTGTTCCAGAAGGCCCTGCGTGAGGAATCACTGGCGGGCATGGGCACCACGGCTGTGTGCGCACTGGTGCGCGGCGGCAAGGTGTTCCTGTGTCATGCAGGCGATTCGCGGGCGTACCTGTACCGGGACGGCAGGCTTGCCCAGCTCACCCACGACCACTCCTATGTGCAGGAGCTGGTGGACTGTGGCACCATTACCGTGGAGGAAGCCGAGCACCACCCTCAGAAAAACATCATCACCAAGGCGCTGGGCGTGGACTACCGGCTGGACCCGGAGTTCACCACCGCACCGCTGCAGAAAGGGGATATCCTGCTGCTGTGCTCGGACGGCCTGACCAATGCCGTGCCCAGAGAACAGCTGGAACAGCTGCTGCGCACCGGCAGGTTCTACGACCTGCCGGACCTTCTGATCCGCACGGCCAACGAGAACGGCGGCCCGGATAACATCACCGCGCTGCTGCTGCGTGTGGAGGAGGTGCGCTGATGGACAACCTGATCGGCAAAAAGCTGGACGGCCTGTATGAGGTGCGGGAGCTGATCGGTTCCGGCGGCATGGCAAACGTCTACAAGGCGGTCATGCTGGGGCACAACGGCCCGGTGCCTGCCGGTACTGTGGTGGCGGTAAAGGTGCTGCGGCAGGAGTATATGCACGACCCGGACCTTGTGCGCCGCTTTAAAAATGAATCCAAGGCCATCTCGCTGCTGAACCACCCCAACATCGTAAAAGTGTACGATGTATCGGTGAATGATGATCTGCAGTATATCGTGATGGAATATGTGGACGGCATGACATTGCGCGAGTACCTGAACCAGCGCGGTGGCAGGCTGACCAACCGGGAGACCGTGCACTTCATCTCCCAGATCTTAAAGGCGCTGGAACATGCCCACGCCAACGGTGTGGTGCACCGGGACATCAAGCCCCAGAACATCATGCTTTTGGACAACGGCCAGCTGCGCATGATGGATTTTGGCATTGCGCGCATCTCCCGTGCCGAGAACCAGCTGCTGAGCGGCAAGGCCATGGGCAGCGTGCACTATATCAGCCCGGAGCAGGCCAAGGGCGATGAGACCGACTGCACCAGCGATATCTACTCGGTGGGCGTGATGATGTACGAGATGCTCAGCGGTCATCTGCCCTTTGATGCAGACGACATGGTGGAAGTTGCCATCAAGCAGATCTCCGATCAGCCGAAGTCTTTGCACGAGATCGCGCCGGAGGTGCCGAATGCACTGGTGGAGATCACCGAAAAGGCCATGGCAAAGCTGCCGCAGAACCGCTACGCATCCGCCCGCGAAATGCTGGATGCGCTGGACACCTATGTGCACAACCCCTCCGTGATGTTCGAGTACAAGTATATTACAGAAGATGCTCCCGAAAAGGTGGTGAAACGTACCATGAACCAGAACCGTGCAAACCGTCAGGCCGAAAAGCCTGCGCCCCGCGGCAAAAAGGCCGCACCGCGCAAGAAAAAGCGCACCATCTTCCTGCCGGCACTGTTCGGCATTACCATTGCATTTGCACTGGCGTGCCTTGCGCTGTGCTGGATGATCCTGAACGATTCCTCCAACCTGATGAACAACAAGGCCGATATCACGCTGGGCGATTATATCGGCATGACGCAGGACGAGGCTGCTGCCACCGAGCAGGTGGTCTCCGGCCAGATCAGCGTTACCTGGGAGCAGGAGTACAACAGTAACTATGCGGCGGGCTATATCTATAAGCAGTCGCCGGTGTCCGGCCGCACGGTGCGCGAGGGCCAGAATGTGACCCTGACTGTGAGCCTTGGCACCCAGTACGTTACCGTGCCGGACCTGACCAACTATGTGCAGGCCGATGCAGAGCAGCAGCTCAAGGAGCTGGGTGTCTCGGTGCTGGTAACGCAGGCTGTGGATACCTCTGTGGCATCCGGCGCGGTGATCCGCACCGACCCGGCGGCGGGCAGTCAGGTGGCTGCAGGCAGCACTGTGGTGATGTATATCAGCCGCCCGCAGGTGGCAACCACCACCAAGGTGCCCTCGCTGACCGGCATGAGCACCGCTGATGCCCGCACCCTGCTGGTGCAGAACCATCTGGGCCTTGGCAGCCAGACCGAGCAGTACAGCGACCAGCCGGTGGGTACTGTCATCAGTCAGAACCCGGCGGCAGGCTCTACCACAAAGCTGAACGGCCGCGTGAACATTGTGGTAAGCGCAGGGCCGGAGCCTGCACCGGAACCGGAAGCACCCAGCGACAGCACCACCGGCGGCGACTGGTGGAGCGGCCTGTTTGGCAGCAGCTCCTCTTCTTCCAGCACCGAGACCGGCACCGAACAGGGCACAGCGGGCAGCGGCGACCCTTCGCAGAAACCGCTGACCGACTGGTGGTCCTCGCTGCTGAGCTGACGGAGGCGTGCATGAAGGGATATATCACAAAGGGCATCGGCGGCTTTTACTATGTAAAAACGCCGGAGGGCATTGTGGAGTGCAAGCCCCGCGGCATTTTCCGCAAACAGAAGATCACGCCGGTGGCGGGCGATGAGGTGACGCTGGAGACCGAGAACGGTGCAGCCGTCATTGCCGAGATCGCACCGCGAAAGAACGTTTTTGTGCGCCCCCCGATGGCAAACCTCGATCTGCTGTTTCTGGTGGCAAGCACCACCCAGCCCACGCCCAGCACGCTGGTGCTGGATAAGCTTGCCGCCATTGCGGTGGACAAGGGCGTGCAGCCGGTGATCGTGTGCACCAAGGGCGACTTGGCCGAGGCGGAATTCCTGCGTAAGGCCTACGAAAAATCGACCCTGCCGTTCATCCGCATCGATTACAAGACCGGCGGCGGGCTGGACGAGGTGAAGCAGTGGATCAGCGGCAGGCTGTGTGCGTTCTGCGGCAACTCCGGCGTGGGAAAATCCACCCTTTTGAACCATCTGCTGCCGGAAGCAGAGCGCGAGACCAGTGCCATCAGCCAGAAGCTGGGCCGCGGCCGCCACACCACCCGTGAGGTGACGATCTTTGAAGCCTTTGGCGGGCGCATTGCGGATACGCCGGGCTTTGCCAGTCTGGAAGCGAACCGCGCCGGGTTCATCCCCAAGGAAAATCTGGAGCATGCGTTCCCGGAGTTCGGGCCTTATCTGGGGCAGTGCCAGTTCACCGGCTGCTCCCACCGCAGCGAAAAAGGCTGTGCCGTGCGCGCCGCACTGGCCGAGGGCAGGCTCTCCCAGACCCGGTACGACAGCTACTGTGCCATGTACGAGGAAGTCAAGGACGTGAAGGATTGGCAGCGCCCGAAAGTATAAAGGATAAGGAAGAGATTCATGTCACGCTGTGTGATCATTTCGGCCTGCCCGGTTTCTCCGGAGCTGGCAGAGGCCCTGCGGCCGGACGACTTTATCATTGCCTGTGATGCAGGCTACCGCAACTGCGCACCTCTGGGGCGTAGACCCAACATCATCGTGGGCGACTTTGACACCGCCCCCTGCCCGGAACAGCAGGACGACGATATCATCGTGCTGCCCCATGTGAAGGACGATACCGACACCGAGTATGCCGCAAAGCTGGTCTCGGAAAAGGGCTTTGACGAGGTGCTGCTGCTGGGCGGCCTTGGCGGCAGACGGGTGGAGCACACCCTTGCAAACCTGTGCACCGGCCTTGGGCTGGAACAGCGCGGTGTGCGCACCACCCTGCTGGATGAGCGCAGCCGCATTACCTACGTGATGCCCGGCGAGACCCGCCGCTACCCGAAGGAGAAGTACTTCTTCTTCTCGGCCTTCCCGATGGAGGGCAGGGCGCAGGGCGTGTGCGAGCGCGGCTCCTACTATGAGCTGACCGATGCGGAGCTGACCGCCAGCTACCCGCTGGGCGTCAGCAACGAGTACGCTGCCGGGTCGGACTGCATCACCATCTCCACCCGCAGCGGTGCGCTGGTGGTGGTGGAGACCATCGCAGACTGAGCGCTGCTGCCCTTGCCGGAACGTTCCGGCCCCTGCCTGCATAGGATGGGCCAGAAAACGGAAAGGCGGGGAGCATATGCAGGTAGTTGTGATCCGAAGCCCCAAGGCGCTGCGCGGCATTCTGCGCAGACTGTTCGGCATTCAAAAACAGTAAAAAAGATCCCCTCGCTGCTGGTCGGCGGGGGGATCTTGCTTCATAATACTCCTTTTTATTGCGTCAGGGCGTTGTAACAGGCATCGAACGCCTGCATAAAATCAGTGATCTCCTGTTCCGTGGTCAGGTGGCTCAGGCTGATGCGCCACGAGGACAGCGCGTTGCGCCGGTCATGGCTCACGGCAAACACGGCGCGGGAGGGCAGGCCGTCCGAAGAGCAGGCCGATTTGACCGAGACGCATACGCCCTGGGCATCCAGCTCCCGCTGGAACACGGTGCCCTTCACGTTCTGTACGCTCAGGTTTAAAATCTGCGGCACGGCAGTGTCCGGGCTGTTGATGCGCACCTTGGGGTATTGGGCAAGCCCGGTGCGCAGGCGGGCGTTCAGGGCGCGGATGTGCTCCACCCGGGCGGGCAGCTCGCTCACTGCCTTTTCCAGTGCCAGCGCCAGCGAACAGGCCAGCGCCACGGTGGGGGTGCCGCTGCGGTAGAGGGTGGTGCTCTCGCCGCCATGGATGAGCGGCTCCAGCGCAAGGCCGCGCCGCTTGACCAGCACACCGATGCCGTTCAGCCCGTAGAACTTGTGGGCGGTCAGGCTCATGGTGTCGATGCCCGCAAAGCTGACCGGCAGCTTGCCCACGGCCTGTGTGGCATCCACATGGAAGTGGCAGTGGGGGCAGGCCTTCAACATTTCCGCGATCTCGGCCACCGGCTGCACCACGCCCAGCTCACTGTCTACGGCAGTGACGGCCACCAGAATGGTGTCCGGGCGCAGCAGTTCTTTCAGGTGGGCAAGGTCCACCGTGCCGTCCTGCCGGATGTCCACAAGGTCGATCTCGTATCCCTGCTCCTGCAGGGCGGTCAGGCTGCCGCTCACCGAGGAGTGCTCCAGCGGGGTGGAAATGATGTGTCTGCCATGGTGGCGCTCCAGCCGGGCGATGCTCTTGATGGCAAAGTTGTTGGCCTCGCTGGCACCGGATGTATAGATGATCTCGGCGGGCTGCACATTCAGACTGCGGGCAATGCTCTGGGTGGCGGCATCGATGGCAGCCTTTGCGGCAGTGCCTGCTGCGTGGCGGGAATTGGCATTGCCCGGGCAATTGCGCTCCACCTCGCAAAAGCGCTGTAAAACCGCTTCGTCTACCGGGGTATTGGCGGAATAATCCAGATAGATCATAAACTCTCCTGATAATTCTCTTATAATACAGATTACAATGGTAGGCTATATTATAGTGCGCTTTGGGCCGGATTGCAAGAGAAGCGGCGCAAACTTCCGGGCTGGAAATACAGGAGAATTAAGCAAAATAGTTGCACGGCGGCAAAAAGTCTGCTATAATCTCTTGAAGGACTGCCCGCTGCGGCCTTTTGCGGGGCTTTTGGCGGCGGTTTGGAAAGAGCCTGAATGAAAGGGGGAGCGCACCATGCTGCACAAGAATCATCGACTGCGCTGTATTGCACTTCTCATTTCCGGGCGGAATCATTGTTCCCAAATTTCAAGGGCATTGCCGTTTTGCTGACGGCGGTGCCTCTTTTTTTGGGCTGCGAGTTCTGTAGGAGGCAGAAAAACTTCATGAGCGAAAAGATCGATTACTCCAAAGGCATTTACGACGCGCGCCAGCTGGGCGCAGGCCGCATGTTCATTCTGGGCGTGCAGCACATGTTTGCCATGTTCGGCGCAACGGTGCTGGTGCCGCTGCTCACCGGCCTGAGCGTTTCCACCACCCTGCTGTGCGCAGGTCTGGGCACCCTGCTGTTCCACCTCATTACCAAAAAGAAGGTGCCTGCATTCCTCGGCTCCTCCTTTGCGTATCTGGGCGGCTTCTCCATCGTGGCCCCCATGCTGGCAGATGCAGACGGCAACCTGACCGTGGCCAATACCAAGATGCTGCCCTACGCCTGCGCCGCCGTTGCATTTTCCGGTCTGGTGTATCTGGTGGCCAGCCTGCTGATCTCCACCTTCGGCATCCGCCGCATCATGCGGTTCTTCCCGCCGGTGGTCACTGGCCCCATCATCATCTCCATCGGCCTGATCCTGGCTCCCTCCGCCATCTCCAACTGTCAGGCAAACTGGCTGCTGGCCTTTGTGGCACTGGGCACCGTGGTCGTGTGCAACATCTGGGGCAAGGGCATGGTCAAGATCCTGCCCATCCTCATCGGTGTGCTGGTGTCCTACGCAGTGGCACTGGTGACCGGTGCAGTGGACTTCCAGCGCATTTCTGAGGCTGCATGGGTGGGCATCCCTCTGCACAAGGAGGCCATGGGCCTGTTTGCCATCGACGGCAGCCCGGAGTTCATCAGCGCACTGTTCACCATCATCCCCATTGCACTGGCAACCATGATGGAGCATGTGGGCGATATCGCCGCCATCAGCGCAACCGTGGGCCACAACTATATCAACGACCCCGGCCTGAACCGCACCCTGCTGGGTGACGGCCTTGCTACCACCATGGCCGGCCTGCTGGGCGGCCCGGCCAATACCACCTACGGCGAGAACACCGGTGTGCTGGCCCTGAGCAAGATCTACGATCCGCTGGTCATCCGCATTGCTGCCGTGCTGGCCATCATCCTGAGCTTCAGCCCCAAGTTTGAGGCTGTCATCAACACCATCCCCACCGGCATCATCGGCGGCATCAGCTTTGTGCTGTATGGCATGATCTCCGCCATCGGTGTGCGCAATGTGGTGGAGAACCGCGTGGACTTTACCAACAGTCGCAACCTGATCGTGGCCGCTGTCATTCTGGTGTGCGCACTGGGCTTCAACTCTGTGGGCGGCGTCAGCTTTGCCGTTGCAGGCGTCACCATCAACCTGTCCGGTCTGGCTGTGGCCGCGATCGCAGGCATCCTGCTGAACGCTATCCTGCCCGGCAACGACTACGAGTTTGATGCTGCTGACGGCTCCGAAGCCGCTACCAGCAGCAACCTGCAGGTCTGATCTCCCATAGAAGAAGGAAGAACAAGGCAGAAGCCGTCCTGTGTGTGCAGGGCGGCTTTGCTGTTTTTAAGGTGCACAGGGCAAAGCACACAGTTTTTGATGATGGTTTTTAGTGACCCTGCCGGAATTTATCTGTAAGGCAAAATAAATAGGAATTATTCTTAAAATTATCCTTGACTAACTAAGAATCATTCGCTATAATAGAGCCATGACAAGGGCCGGTGAGTACCAACACCGCCCAGCCTGTTTTCTAACTGATATGAAAAGAATGATGGAGGTCTATTCTTATGAAAAAGTACGTTTGCACCGTTTGTGGTTATATTGCTGAAGGCGAGATCCCGGCACAGTGCCCCGTCTGCAAGGCTCCTGCTTCCGCTTTTGTGGAGAAGACCGGCAACACCTATGTCACCGAGCATGTTGTGGGCATCGGCAAGGCCGAGGGCGTACCGCAGGAGATCGTGGACGGCCTGCGCGCAAACTTTGAGGGTGAGTGCAGCGAGGTCGGCATGTATCTGGCAATGGCTCGTGTGGCTGAGCGCGAGGGCTACCCCGAGATCGCTGAGGCTTACAAGCGTTATGCCTACGAGGAAGCAGACCACGCATCCCGCTTTGCAGAGCTGCTGGGCGAAGTTGTCACCGACAGCACCAAGAAGAACCTGATGATGCGTGCCGAGGCCGAGTGCGGCGCATGTGCAGGCAAGATGGATCTGGCCAAGAAGGCAAAGGCCCTGAATCTGGATGCCATCCACGACACCGTTCACGAGATGGCAAAGGACGAGGCCCGTCACGGCCGCGGCTTTGAGGGCCTGCTGAAGCGCTACTTCAACACCGAAGTCTGATAAGGTTTCCCCGGTTATCCATTCTGACCGCTGCATGGCTTTGCCGCTGTGCAGCGGTTTTTTGCTGCCTTCAACCCCCTGAGATGTCTGGTTGACAGGTGCCGCAGTGCGGTTTATAATTTGTCATATCGTATTGCGAAACACAGCAAAGGGGAATATGGATAATGGAAAACGAACGACGAGTGCAGCAAAAGGCCCCGGCGGGCCGCTACGCCCTGCTGGACGAGCTGCGCGGGCTGGATCTGGTCAGCATGATGCTGTACCATGCCTGCTGGGACATGATGTTCCTGTTCGGCATCTGGATGGACTGGTACGCGGGAATGCCGGGGCGTCTGTGGCAGCAGGCCATCTGCTGGGTGTTCATTCTGCTGTCCGGCTTCTGCGTGCCGCTGGGACACCGCACCCTGAAGCGCGGCGCACAGGTGTTTGCTGCCGGGGCACTGGTCACGGTGGTGACGCTGGTCTTCATGCCGGAGGACCGGGTGGTGTTCGGTGTGCTGACCTTTCTGGGCAGCGCCATGCTGCTGACCGGTGTGCTGGAACCGCTGCTGAAAAAGATCCCGCCCGCCGCAGGGCTGGCGGTTTCGGCGGTGCTGTTTGCACTGACTTATCATCTGGACGAGCGTTGGCTCGGCTTCGGCGGGCTGCGCCTTGCGCTGCCGGATGCATGGTACGCGAATTACTTTACAGCGTTTTTCGGCTTTCCGCCTTTCGATTTCTACTCCACCGATTATTTTGCGCTTCTGCCGTGGCTGTTTTTGTTCTGGGCAGGGTACTTTCTGCACGGCGTGGTGGGCCGGGCGCGGATGGAACCGCTGCGCCGTTCGGTGTGCCCGGCACTGGGCTGGATGGGGCGGCACTCGCTGGTGCTGTATCTGCTGCATCAGCCGGTGATCTACGGCGTACTTTCGGCAGCGGCAGTTCTTTTTGCATAAAAGGCTTGACACAGCCGGGAAGCTGTGGTATTCTATCGGTGGTTAGAAGATACTAACCAAATGGGGATGCGTCTGCGTGGTTGGACGCATTTTCATGGAACATAAAGTTAGATATATCTAACTAATATTGATTTGAGAGAGGACGATCTTTATGAGTAAAGTAGCAGTCGTATTCTGGAGCGCAACCGGCAACACCGAGACCATGGCAAACTGCGTGGCAGAGGGTGCAAACGGCACCATCGTGCCCTGCAGCGAGATGAACGCCGCAAAGCTGGCTGAGTTTGATGCAGTGGCTTTTGGCTGCCCCGCAATGGGCGCGGAGCAGCTGGAGGAGAGCGAGTTCGAGCCGATGTTCTCTGATCTGGAGGGTTCTCTGAACGGCAAGAAGATCGCCCTGTTCGGCTCCTACGGCTGGGGCGACGGCCAGTGGATGCGTGACTGGGTGGAGCGTGCTCAGGGCGACGGCGCACAGGTGCTCAACGGTGAGGGCCTGATCTGCAACGAGGCCCCGGACGATGATGTTCAGGCTGCATGCCGCAAGCTGGGTGCAGATCTGGCTGCATGGTAAACAGGAGAAGCTTCTCTTGACAAACAGAGACAGCTGCGATAAACTATGAGAACACCGAAAAACGGTGTTTTTGCAGAGTTGAAAGTTAGTGAATACTAACATTCACGCAAAAGCAGCAGCCTCTGTACAGAATGCATCAAAACTGCGGCAGGGGACAGCAGACGGAAAGGTCTGCGCTCCTGCCGCTTTGGTTTCAGAAGGCGGTGTATATGGCAGTGGCTGCAGCAATTGGTGTTACGGTAGGCTTTGCATTTTTGCGCCGTGCGGTGCGCCGCGCTGCAATGCGGTCGGACCGTAGAAAAAAATAAGGCAGCAGGAGGCCCCGTCCCATGCAGGATACCCCGAAGAACTTGGATCAGAAGCGCGCAGATGAAAAGATGCTGGTGAGCGAGATGATCGCTCTTTACTGCCGCAGGCAGCACAAAACACCCAAAGGCAGCCTGTGCCCGGAGTGCCGGCAGCTGCACGATTACGCCCTGACCCGCATTGACAAATGCCCGTTCATGGAGACCAAGACCTTCTGCTCGGCCTGCAAAGTGCACTGCTACAAGCCGGAAATGCGGGAGAAGATCCGCGCGGTGATGCGCTGGGCAGGCCCGCGGATGCTGCCAGTGCACCCGGTGCTTTCCATCCGGCATGCGGCAGTCACACTCCGGTCTAAGCGCGAAGCGAAAAAGGCTGGCTGAGTTTTCCAGAATAAACACCCTGCCCGCAGGCCATACTGTGGACAGAGAGGTGATAAATATGGAAAACATCGGCGTTACCTGTGATGTCTGCGAGTGCTGCCACAATGTGAGCGGCTGCAAGTGCGACCTGCCCCAGATCAAAGTGACCGAGCAGTGCACCTGCGATACGCAGCAGGTGGAGACCCCGCACTACTGCCAGAGCTACGAGAAAAAGTAATTCCTAAAGCAGCAAAACAGCTCCTGCCAGAGCATTTCCGGCAGGAGCTGTTTTGGGTCACGGAGGTCAGCGCAGGGCCACATTGCAGGTGGCAAGGCTGCGGATCAGGGTGCCCACGCTCTCCTTCATCCGGATGCCCACGAAGCCCAGCGTGAATGCGGCCTGCACATTGGCCAGATTGTCGTCGATGAACACGCACTCGCTGGCCTTCAGGCCGTATTGATCCAGCAGGGCCTGATAGATGCGGGGGTCGGGCTTGTTGATGTGCACCTCGCAGGAGGCTACGCCGCCGTCAAAGCGGTCCAGCACGCCGCGCTCCTTGAGCAGGGCCAGCACGTCCTCCGGGATGTTGCTGAGATAGTACACGCTGTAGCCATGGTTCTTCAGGCGGCGCACCAGCTCCTGCATCCGGCGGCGCGGGCGCAGGATGTGCAGCCAGTCGTCCAGCACGCCCTGCACCTCAAACTCGCGCCCGGCGGCCTTGGCGTTGCGCAGCATGGCCTGATTGCCGTCAAAGCGGGAGACAAGCCCCGCATCCAGCTGCTTCCACTCCTCGCTGCCAAAGGTCAGGTCGTACACCTGCTCCTCGATCTCTTCATTGCAAATGCGGTCTACCAGATAGGCGCGGGGGGCAAAATCCACCATGACACCGCCCAGATCAAACACGATGCTTTTATACATTTAAAATTTCCTCTGTTTCTCATGGAATGCTCTGCCCACAGTATACCACAATCTGCCATGCGGTTTCCACTGCTTTTTGCATGATGTGCCCGGCGGCTGCATAAGCTGTGGCAGAAAGGGGAGAAGGGCATTGACCATCCGGGAACTGTGTGAAAAAGAGGTGGTGCAGCTGGAGCAGGGGGTCTGCCTTGGCCGGGCCGACGACCTGACCTTTGACCCTGCCACCGCCCGGCTGCAGAGCCTGATCCTGCTGGGGCGGCCAAGGCTGTTCGGATTGCTTGGCCGGGACGATAGCCTGACCATTCCATGGCAGGAGATCGAGACCATTGGCACGGATGCGGTGCTGGTGCACACGGCCCTGCCGGAAGCACCGCCGCAGCCGGAACAGCTCAAATGGTGGCAAAAGCTGCGCGTGAAGCTGGGTTTGTAAATTTTTTGCAAAAACAGGGTGGACTTTTTTGTGGAAGTGACTATAATAATCGCAGAAGCTTTGTGCAAAAAGCGTAAAGAAATGTGCTTTTGCGTATGATCTGAGGTTTCACGGATGAGGAAAGGAACAGGAATTATGAAAACTCCCAAACCGCTTTTGGCGCTGCGGATGGTATTCCCGCTGGCGGCATCGCTGATCGTGCTGCTGCTGGGCGAGGGAATCGCCCGCGGGAGCCTGAGCGCAGACGTTTTTGCAAGTTTTATCTTCCCGCACATCGGGGCTTATCTGCTGGCGTGGCTGCTGCTGTTTCTGGTGTGGCTGCTGCTGGACTGGGTGTTCCGCTGCCCGCCGCTGTCCACGCTGGGCATGGCGGTGCTGGGCTGTGCGCCCTGCGCGGTGAACTTTTACACCCTGCAGCTGCGCGGCGAGCCCTTTCTGCCGTGGGATCTGACACAGGTGTCGGAGGCTGCCGGTGTGGCATCCGCTGCGGGCCTCAAGATCCAGCCCAGCATGGTGGTGACCATCATCGTGGTGCTGGTGCTGATGGTGGGCAGCTTTTTCCTGTACCGCGGCCGTCACAAACAGCGCTGGCTGCCCCGGCTGGCGGGCAGTGCCGCCACCGTAGCGGCCCTCTGCCTGCTGGTGTTCGGCGTGTACCTGCAGCCCGCTGTCACGCAGGTGCTGGGCATTACGCCGGATGCATGGATGCAGGACCGCTACTACCGCTATTACGGCGTGATCACCGGCTTTATGACCAACCTCACCAATCTGGAGATCTCGAAGCCCGAGGAATACTCGCAGGAAGCGGTGGATGCCCTGCTGGACAATGTGGACGAGAGCCAGAAGTTTGCCACCAGCCCGCTGTACTCCACCAGCTACAGCGCCGTGACCCCCAAGGACGAGCAGGTGAAGCAGCCCACCATCATCTATGTGATGGACGAGTCCTACTGGGATGTCTCGGAGCTGGAACAGTACGGCATCACCTTTGATACCGATGTCTCCAAGAACCTGCACGCCTTGCAGCAGACCAGCGCCTATGGCCGGGCCTACAGCCCCAGCTTTGGCGGCGGCACCTGCGATGTGGAGTTTGAAGCCCTTACCGGCTACTCGGTATCCTTCCTGCCCAGCGGCAGCAAGCCCTACCAGCAGCATGTGACCAAGCCCATGTTCGCTATGCCCAATTACCTCAAGCTCAAGGGCTACCAGACCGCAGCCGTGCACTGCTTCTGGGCAAAATACTGGAGCCGCGACAAGGCTTACCCCAACCTCGGCTTTGACGATTTTATCAGCCTTGAGGATATGCATGGCGTGACCAAGGTGCGCAAGCACTACTGGACCAGCGGCCTTGTCACCGATGATTCCATGGCCGACCAGATCATCCAGCAGTACGAGAGCATGAAGTCCAGCTCGGACAAGCCCATCTTCCTGCACGCTGTCACCATGCAGAACCATACCAATTATAACAAGGACAACTACCCGGACGACGAGCGGGTGAAGGTGCTGTCCCACCCGGCGGGCCTCAAGCCCAGCACCGTGGGCGCGCTGGAAGATTTTGCTACCGGCATCCGGGATGCAGATGCCATGATGGGCAAACTGACCGAATACTTCTCGCAGGTGGACGAGCCGGTCATTCTGGTGTTCTGGGGCGACCACTATAACCCCATCGATTCCAATTACGATGTCTACACCACTACCGGCTATGCCAGCGATTCCAGCGCAGATCCCCGCCTGCACCAGACCACGCTGCTGATGTGGTCCAACTACAGCCAGCAGCAGGTGGACCTTGGCACCATTGCCGCTTACGATATCTCGCCGGTGATGATGGACATTTACGGTCTGGAAGAGCCGCTCTACTTCCAGTTCCTGAACCGTCAGCTGCGTGTGGCCAGCCGCACCAATACCCGCGGAACCACCATGAATCTGGACGGCACCACCACGCAGGAGCCTACCGAGTTCCAGCAGCGGTGGAGCGCAGAGCACTGGCTTTTGCAGTACGACCTGATGTTCGGCAGGGGATACGCCCTGCAGCGCATGGGCCTTGCGGGCCTGAGCGGCGTGGACACAGGCAAATGAGCGAAAAACAGACGATTTCTTTGTAAAAAACAGAGAAAAACTCTTGCAACCGGCGTTTGTTTGTGATATTATAACAAGGCATTACACACGCATCACTATGCCCTTTTGTGCCCAAATGGGTGGAGGGCAGTCCCGAACCGTCCGATACGGCCCGGGATCACGGTGTGCGGAGGCAAAACAATATCTGGAGGTATTTTTACTATGGCAGTCGTTTCTATGAAGCAGCTTCTCGAAGCAGGTGTGCACTTCGGTCACCAGACCCGCCGCTGGAACCCCAAGATGGCAAAGTACATCTTCACCGAGCGCAACGGCATCTATATCATCGATCTGCAGAAGACCGTGAAGAAGCTGGACGAGGCTTACAACTACGTGAAGGAAGTTGCAGCTGAGGGCGGCGACATCCTGTTCGTCGGCACCAAGAAGCAGGCTCAGGAGTCCATCCGTGACGAGGCTCTGCGCTGCGGCATGCACTATGTCAATGCTCGCTGGCTGGGCGGTATGCTGACCAACTTCCGCACCATCCGCAAGCGCATCGACCGTATGGATCAGCTGGCTAAGATGAAGGAGAACGGCACCTTCGAGCTGCTGCCCAAGAAGGAAGTTGCCAAGCTGGAGCTGGAGATGGAGAAGCTGGACAAGTACCTGGGCGGTGTCAAGAACATGAAGACCCTGCCGAAGGCTATGTTCATCGTTGATCCTCACAAGGAGCGCATCGCTGTTGCTGAGGCCCGCAAGCTGAACATCCCCATCGTGGCTATCGTTGATACCAACTGCAACCCCGACGAGATCGATTACGTGATCCCCGGCAACGACGACGCAATCCGCGCTGTCAAGCTGATCGCTGGCGCTATGGCTGACGCTGTGCTGGAAGGCAAGCAGGGCAACCAGGAGGCCGCTCCCGCTGAGGATGCAGCAAACGCCTGATTTCCCATCCCACAAACAACAAAATAACGTGTAAGGGAGAATACGAAAATGGCTATTTCTGCAAAGGACGTTATGGAACTGCGCAAGCAGACCGACTGCGGCATGATGGAGTGCAAGAAGGCTCTGACCGAGGCTGACGGCAACTTCGAGAAGGCAATCGAGATCCTGCGTGAGCGTGGTCTGGCTACCGCTGCCAAGAAGGCAAGCCGTACCGCTGCCGAGGGTATGGTCTACGCTGACTACTGCCCCAAGTGCAAGGTGGGTGTTGTCATCGAGGTCAACGCTGAGACCGACTTCGTCGCCAAGAACGACAAGTTCGTTGCTTTCGTCAAGGAGGCTACTCAGGTCATCATGAAGCAGAACCCTGCTGATGTTGAGGCTCTGATGGCTTGCAAGACCGAGAACGGCGAGACCGTGGACGAGGCTCTGAAGAACCTGATCCTGGTCATCAAGGAGAACATCAAGGTTCGCCGCTTCGTCCGTTACGAGGGCGTTTGCTCTGCATACGTCCACGGCGGCGGCACCCACGGCATTCTGGTCAACTTCGAGACCACCAACGGCATCGAGGCTAAGGACGAGTTCGTTACCTACGGCAAGGACATCGCCATGCAGGTTGCAGCTGCTAACCCCGGCTATGTCGATGAGGCTTCTGTCCCCGCTGAGGTCGTGGCCAAGGAGAAGGAGATCATGCTGGCTCAGATGGCTGGCGATCCCAAGACCGCGAACAAGCCCGAGGCTGTGAAGCAGAAGATGATCGAGGGCAAGATCAAGAAGTTCTTCAAGGAGAACTGCCTGGTCGATCAGGAGTTCGTCAAGGACAGCGACCTGACCGTTGCTCAGTACACCGCTAAGGTCGCTAAGGATCTGGGCGGCGACATCAAGATCGTCAAGTTCACCCGCTTCCAGAAGGGCGAAGGCCTGGAGAAGCGTGCTGACGACTTCGCTGCTGAAGTTGCAAGCATGGTGAAGTAATTTAACCTTTGGGTTGAATCTGGGAGCTGCAGTACCCGTAACAGGGCGCTGCGGCTCCTTTTTGTTTGTGTTTGGCGGGCGGATGTGCTATCATAGAGAAAACGGAAAGAAGGGAGGACGAAAAGCAATGCGCAGTGTGAACAAAACGTCTCTCCGAATGGAGAGCATGATCGGATAAGGAGAATCCCTTATGAAAAAACAAACCATGACTCTTGCGGGCATCCCTGCCATCCTGTACGGCAGCCGGAGCCGGAATGTTTACCTCTATCTCCATGGTAAGAACGGCTGCAAGGAAGAGGCAGAACGTTTTGCCGCTACAGCCTGTGAAGCTGGCTGGCAGGTGCTGGCCATTGACCTGCCCGGGCATGGCGCACGGAAAAACAGCCCTGAGCGGCTTCTGCCGTGGGTGGCTGTGCCGGAGATAGAAGCCGTATACGCCCGCATGAAGCCGGTGTGGGCGCATATCCGGCTGTATGGCGTGAGCATCGGCGCGTGGCTTGCCATGCAGGCGCTGCAGGGAGACGCGCCGGAACAGACCCTGCTGGTCTCTCCGGTGGTGGATATGGAAGCTCTCATCACGAATATGATGCAATGTGCCCATGTGACCGAGGAACAGCTGCAGCGGGCAGGGGAAATCCCCACGGATCTTGGGGAGACCCTCTCATGGCCGTATCTGTGCTGGGTGCGGGAACATCCGCTGCACTGGCATGGCCGCACGCAGGTGCTGTATGGTGACAGAGATGCCCTGACCAGCCGCACCATGATCGAGCGCTTCCGTCAGGAAAGCGGGGCGCATCTGACGATCATGGAGGGCGGGGAACACTGGTTCCACACCCCAGTGCAGATGGCGGTCCTTCAAACGTGGGAAGAAACGAACGTTTGATTCTTGATTTAGAATAGCCGCCGCGTGCGCTATGGCTATTTTTAGCGGAAAAATTATTTATTATGAAAGAAGCCCGGAAAATCCGCAGATTTTCCGGGCTTCGCTTTTCACAAGAGGGGCCGTAATGATACAGGGCATTTACTGCCCAAAATGCATTTTTTCGATGGGACTTTTCTGGTGAAAAAGTGCTTGGAGCGGCCCGCAGGACGCCACAAACACGAATCATAAAGAACAAAAATGCCGCTGACGGAATCAAAACCATCAGCGGCGTTTTGCTTATTCAGTGAAGCGGGATGCCTTAAGATCAGACCTTTGCTTCGCTGTTGTGCTCAGCATTCTTATAGGCCTTGAAGGAGTGGAACACGATGTTCAGGCCCAGAACGATCAGCAGCACGGCCAGGATCAGCTGCAGGCCGTTTGCAATGAACACGGCACCCCAAGTGGTCTCGCCAGCGGGGATGGTGACAGCAGCGGCATTGCTGATGGCCTTGACCATGGCGATCAGGCGCTGCACCAGAGCGGTGAAGGTGACGCACAGCATGATGACCAGCGGAGGGAAGATCATCTTGTTGCTGCGGCCGGTGACCTTCAGGAACACGCACAGGGTGGCCAGAACCAGAGCGCTCAGCAGCTGGTTTGCAGAACCGAACAGGGGCCAGATGTTGGCGTAGCCGATCTTGGTCAGCAGGAAGCCGAAAGCCAGAGTCAGGAAGGTGGAGAAGTACACGTTGCACAGCAGCTTGCGCCAGCCCTCAGCATGCTCCATGTCGTCCACGCTGAACAGTTCCTGGAAGCTCATGCGGCCGATACGGGCCACAGCATCCAGACTGGTCAGGGCCAGTGCGGAAACGCACATGGTCATAAACACAGAGGCAAAGTGCTGGTCCAGGCCAAAGCCCACGAAGAAGCTGGCAACGCCGCGGCTGAAGATCTGGAACGGAGTGCCGTCTGCGGGGGTGCCGTCTGCAGCAGCAGAAGCACCGGCAACACACAGGGCGATGACAGCCAGCAGGCTTTCCAGCACCATGGCACCGTAGCCGACCTTCAGCATATCCTTCTCATTGGTAACGGTCTTGGAGGAGGTGCCGGAAGACACCAGACTGTGGAAACCGGAAACAGCGCCGCAGGCAACGGTAACGAACAGGATGGGGAACATGGTGCCCAGCTTGGCGTTGGTAAAGCCGGTGAACACCGGCAGGTTCATGACGGGATGGTTGACGATCAGGCCCAGAACAGCGCCCACGATCATGGCCACGAACATAAAGGTGGTCATGTGGTCACGGGGCTGCTTCAGCAGCCACATGGGCAGGACAGCGGCAAAGAAGATGTACACAAAGGTGATGTAGCTCCATGCAGCCTTGCCCAGAATGATGGGGAAGTTTGCACCCACCACAAAGGACAGCACGATGAATACGATGCTGATCACATTCTCTTTCCAGCCGGTGAAGTGCAGGTTCTTCTGCAGCAGGCCAAAGATCACGGCGAACACCATGAACATGATGGAGACCATGCCGGCAGCACCGTTGGTCTGGGCAGCCTCCACCAGAGCACCGTCAGCACCGTAGGCATTGAAGGTGCCGGCCACCATGTCGGCAAAGGCGGCAATGACGATGCCGCAGAACAGCCAGCAGAACAGCAGGAACAGCTTGCGGCCGGTCTTGCCGATGTACTTTTCGATCAGCATGCCCATGCTCTTGCCGTCGTTCTTAACGGAAGCATACAGAGCGCCGAAGTCGGTGACAGCACCGAAGAAGATGCCGCCCAGCAGCACCCACAGCAGCACCGGCAGCCAGCCGAAAGCAGCGGCCTGGATCGCACCGGTAACAGGGCCTGCACCGGCAATGGAGCTGAACTGGTGTGCAAACACGGTCCAGCCGTCGGTGGGAACGTAGTCCCGGCCGTCCTCATGGACAACTGCCGGGGTCTTGGCAGAGGGGTCGATGCCCCACTTGTTTGCCAGCCAGCGGCCGTAAAGCATATAAGCGCCAAACAGACACACGGCTGCGATCAATACGATGACCAGCGTATTCATTGTTTTTACCTCTTTCCTTTTTTGGCATCCGGCAAATGTCAGCGACATGGGGGCGGCAGGGTGTAAAAAAGGCCCCGTCCTCCTGCGTTCGTTCCATTTGGGACGAACCATCGAAGACGAAGGCCTTCACATACACTGCACATCGTGTATAGAATACTCCGCGATACCACTTCGTTTGCTGCACAGGGCAGCCACTCCCAGCGTACATACATACGCAGCCCCGTAACGTGGGCAAAACGGCCATGCATTACTGGAAGGCGGGGTCAGCGCCTTTGTTCACACAGGCTGCTCGCAGGGGAGAACGCTTTGCTCCTGACTGCTGCCCTTGCATCAGATGGGCGGCTCTCTGGGAGAGGGTGCTGCAAAGAATCATGTCCTGTTCATCGCATTTGCCGAATGATTGTCCGTATTTTAGTGCGGGATTCACAAATTGTCAATATCTTTGGCACAAGTTCGGAGGATGCACTAATTCAGAAAAGCGTTCTGCAAGAATTTTTAGATGATTTTTGTTCATGCGTGAAACGAAGAAAACTATACACACAAACGGATGAAAAGAGTTCACGCCAAGGACTTGACTTTCACACTTTGATGTGCTAAAGTGATGATGCAAGAAAGAACCGGAACAGTTCCGAAACATTTAAAAGAGGGAACGCTCCCAAAACCGGACAGGCCGCTGCGGCGGCAAGGAGAACATTCATGGCAGATAAAAATTCCAGAAGAAACCAGACCACCGATGCACTGTTCGATGCCATCCTCAGTCTGGAAACGCGGGAGGAGTGCTACAACTTCTTTGAAGACCTGTGCACTGTAAAGGAGATCTCGGATATGGCGCAGCGGCTGGAAGCGGCAAAAATGCTGCTGGACGGCAGGACCTACGATCAGATCGTGAAGGCAGTGGAGATCAGCACGGCTACCATCAGCCGCATCAACCGCTGCATCCAGTACGGCTCCGGCGGCTACCGCGAGACCATTGAAAAGGTGCGCGGCACCCAGGATCCTAAAAAGCAGGAGTAACACCGGCGTACCCGGCAGACATAGAATGGGGCGTACACCGCCCCTGACCGGATGAACGAAAGGAAGGTTTTATCATGTCTGCTGAGAACTGTATCGATACCACCCGCTGCCCCTGCCCCTGCCTGCCCAAGGTGACGCTGGAGCAGGCGGTCATTGACCTTGTGGAGAGCATCGCTCTGCAGGAAAATGCCCTGAGCCACATCCTGTGCGCCGAAAGCCGGAAGATGGACGCCGCCATGAAGCTGGACGGTCTGGACCTGTGCAAGCTGCTGGAAGTAAACGATTCGGCCACCAACATGGTGCACGCCGTGGCAAATCTGGAGCTGGTGCTCAAGGATAAGCTGGAGTTCGTCTCCAACAACCTGTACTACCCGCCTGCGGATGCCGCAGCGAAGTAAGAAGATACTGAAAGGCCTGTCCGGATGCCGGGCGGGCCTTTTCTCTGCTTGAATGCATAATTTTTGTAAAAACCATTTGTTGGAATTGCTGATAACGGGATTCTGTGCTATACTATACAATGTATCACCATGAAAGTGAGGAAATTTACAAATTGCTGAACTACGATGCGATCCTGTTTGATGTGGACGGGACCCTGATCGATTCCGCTCCCGGTATCATAAATACATTAAAAGAAGTCTTTGCCAAGATGGGCGTGGACACCACAAATATGAACCTGCGCCGCTACCTTGGCCCGCCGCTGCGCAAGAGCTTTGGCGAGCACTTTACCGACCCGGCCCTCATTGAAAAGGCCACCGACCTGTACCGCGACAGATACGCCGTCAAGGGCAGCCACGAGTGCGCCGCCTACCCCGGTGCAGCAGAGATGCTGCAGCGCCTGAAGAACGCGGGCCTTGTGCTGTGCACCGCTACCTCCAAGCCCACGCAGGTCGTCACGCCCATTCTGGAAGAAAAGGGCCTTGCAGGCTATTTTGATTTTATCGGCGGCGCGTCCATGGACGAGAGCCGCGACACCAAGACCGACGTGGTGCGCCATGTGCTGGCCCAGCCCATGATGCAGGGCAGGCGGGTGCTGATGGTGGGCGACCGCAACGACGACATGCGCGGCGCTGCGGACTGCGGGCTGGATGCCGCCGGTGCGCTGTACGGCTACGGCAGCAGGGAAGAGCTGGAACCCTTCCACCCGGTGCTGCTGGCCGAAAGCTGCGCCAGCCTTGCAGACCAGATCCTGAACGGACAGGCATGACCGGAAGGCCCTGTGCCGGAAACGAAATGAATGGTGAGAGATATGAGAAATACACGACCGGAAAAGCAATCGCTTACTCCTATGCAGAAGCAGGCTGTGCTGGTGTGCAGTGTGTGCGCGCTGGCAGCCATTCTGACCATTGCCATTACCATGACGCTGCTCAAGCGCGGCAAGAACCCTGCGGCCCCGGTGGAACAGCCCTCCAGCGAGGTGCTGGTGCCGGGCGAAGAGGATATCTCGGATCACTACCAGATCAGCGAGACCTCTGCCGCCCTGCTGCCGGAGACCGCCGACGCGGGCGAGAGCTACCAGAAGGAAACGCTGTTCCTCGGCGATTCCAACACGGTGCGCCTGTACGCCAACGGCCTGATCAGCCTGCAGCAGTTCTGCGCCAAGGAGGGCATTGGCACCCATGCCGCCCTGAACGAGGGCATCGTTACCTTTAAAAAGGACAGCAGCACCTACACCATCGCGCAGGCCGTGGCCAAAATGAAGCCCCGCCGCGTGGTCATCATGCTGGGCACCAACGATACCGGCATGAGCGTGGACGAGTTCATCAGCAGCTACACCGCGCTGGTGCAGGCCATTCAGGAAAGCTACCCCTACACCGACATCATCGTGAACACGGTGCCGCCGGTGCCTGCAAACCACGCAAACTACCCCCACATGGACCAGACCAAAATCGACGACTTCAACATGGCCCTGCTGTCCATGTGTGAGCAGATGGGCCTGAAGTTCCTCAACAGCGCCGAAGCGCTGAAGGATGCCAACGGCTATGGCCGCGAGGATTACTACCAGACCGGCGATATCCACCTGAAGCCCGTGGGCCTGAAGGCCATGCTGAGCTATCTGCGTACCCACGCTTACCAGACCGACGACCGCCGCCCGGACACCGCCAACATCCCCACCCGCGCCGAGTATACCCCGAACCCCAGCTCTGCGGTGACAGCACCCAGCAGCTCGGAGGCTGCAGGCTCTTCCGAAGAGCAGGGTGTGCTGTATCAGGCCAGCTACCGGGTGGACAAGACCGGCGGCACCCTTTCCAGCGGCAGCGACAGCGGCAAGACATCCCTCTCCTATGAAGTGACCAGCGCCGCCCAGTCCATCAGCGTGACGGCTGTGCCGCAGGACGGCTATGTGTTCGTCAAGTGGAGCGACGGTGTGACCCAGAAGACCCGCACCGATACGAACTTCAAGCAGAACGTGGACGTGACCGCCGTGTTTGCAGCGGCTTCCGTGCATATCAGCAGCACCGGCAAGGCCGTGCTGGGCGATTCCTACACCTTTACCGCAAAGCTGAGCGGCAAGCACCTCACTGCCGACAGCATCCGCTGGTACGCCAACGGTGTGGAAGTGCCGCAGGCGGCGGGCAAGACCACCGTCAAGGTGGAGATCGACCCCTCCATGCTCAATGCGACCTTTAAGGTGTACGCAGTGGCAAGCTACAACGGCTGCACCGTTACCAGCAACGTCCTGAATGTGACGGTCAGCGGCGTAAGCTCCGGCAGCTCTTCGTCCAGCTCCGGCAGCTCTGGCAGCACGTCGGGCAGCGGTTCTTCCGGCAGCACCAGTTCTTCCGGCAGCACCAGTTCTTCCGGTGCATCGTCCGGCACCACCTCCGGGGCATCCTCCGGGGCTACATCCACCTCCGGCAGCTCGTCTCACAGCTCTTCCAGCAGTGAGAGCACGGCTTCCCCGGCAGGCTCGGCTTCTGCTTCCAACGGAACAGCCAGCTCTTCCCACAGCACCAGCGCGTCCCACGCGGACTCTGGTGAGAGCAGCTCGGCTTCCCATAGCAGCTCTGGCAGCGAGAGCGGCTCTGCAAGCTCTGGCAGCTCCCATGCGGCTTCGGAATCCAATGCCAGCAAGGAAGCCGCCAACGAGCAGTCCGCATCCACGGACTCCGCGTCCTGAGACTGTCACCCCGGCCTGCTGTGCCGCATAGGCTGGCAGGAAGGGAGGCGTTTGCATGTACTACGAGGAACCCCGCATCCCGGCGCTGCCCGGGGAAGAGAACGTGACCGACGGCAGCGTGGACGATTACGGCACCGACTGGGAGAACGTGGACAACGGCGCGCTGGAAGAGGAAATGGCAAAGTGTGCTGCCACCCCCTGTGATGTCAAAACCACCTGCCCGGACAACGACCCGGAGCAGACGGACGTACCATCGTACGAAATTGTAACAGAATGATGTGAAGCCAGCTCTGTTTACGGCAGGGCTGGCTTCTGCCTGTTGTTGAGCGCATGGCAGCTGAGGCCATGGCAGAAGGAAAAGAGGGAAGGTTTATGGCAAAATATTATTGCGTGCTGTTCGATGCAGACAACACCCTGCTGAACTTTGACGCAGCCGAAAGCAAGGCACTGGCCGAAACGCTGGTGAACTACGGCATTGAGCCGGACGCAGAAACGGTGCAGACCTACCGCACCATCAACTCGGAGCTGTGGCGGCAGCTGGAAAAAGGCCAGATCAAGCGGGAAAAGCTCATGGCGGAGCGGTTCACCCGCTTCCTCAAGGCCATTGATGCCGCCGGTGACGGAGCCGAGATGAACCGCTTCTATCTGGAACAGCTCTCCACCCACCCGGACCTGATGGGGCCGGAAGTGCTGGATGTGCTGCGGGAGCTTTCCGAGGTGGCAACGCTGGCCGTTGTGACCAACGGTTTCCAGAAGGTGCAGATCCGCCGTCTGGCCGAGAGCGGTGTGCTGAACTTTATGGAGGACGTGTTCGTCTCCGAGAAGATGGACAGCGAAAAGCCGAACCGCAGAATTTTTGATGCGGCCCTGCGCGCCCTTGGCGTGGAGAACCGCGAGCATGTGCTGGTGGTGGGCGACGGCCTGAGCAGCGACATTCAGGGCGGCGTGAATGCGGGCCTTGACACCTGCTGGTATAACCCCAGCCACGCCGAGAACCCCGGCAAGGTGGTGCCTACCTACGAGATCGCAGACCTGAAAGAGCTGTACCCGCTGGTGATGGAGCAGGAAGAGCTGGCCAATGTGGGCCTGAAGAACCGCCGCCACCAGTGCTGAGCCAATAAGCGGATGGAGAACGGGATCATAAAACTATGCTGATACATTTGGAAAAACTAGGCAAGAGCTTTGGCGAAAAGATCGTGCTGCACGATGTGACCGCCAGTGTCGAGCGGGAGGACCGCATCGGCATCGTGGGCCAGAACGGCGCGGGCAAGACCACCCTGCTCAAGATTTTGACCGGCGAGTACCAGGACTACGAAGGTGAGTTCAGCGTGACCCACGGCGTGACGCTGGGCTATCTGGAACAGAACGCAAAGCTGGATGCCACGCTGGATCTCTACGGCGAGATGCGCTCCACCTTTGCCCCTGTGCTGGATGCCATGGCCCAGATGCAGGTGCTGGAACGCAAAATGGCCGCGCAGCCGGACGACACGGAGCTGCTGGCCCGGCACGACCAGCTGCAGAACATCGTGGATGCCGCCGACGGCTACAACATGGATGTGAACATCAAAAAGGTGCTGTCCGGCATGGGCTTTGCGCAGGATACATGGCAGAAGAACATTGCGGTGCTCTCCGGCGGCGAGCTGACGAGGCTGCGGCTGGCAAAGCTGCTGCTGGAAAAGCCGGACGTGCTCATTCTGGACGAGCCCACCAACCACCTGGACTTTGCCACCATGGAATGGCTGGAAAACTACCTCAAAAGCTATTCCGGTGCGGTGCTGGTGGTCAGCCACGACCGCTACTTCCTCGATAACGTGTGTACGAAGATCTGGGAGGTCTCCTACCAGACCATGACCACCTACAAGGGCAACTTCTCGGCCTACCTGCCCCAGAAGGAAGCCGCCGATGCCCTGCGCCAGAAGCAGCACGATGCAGATGTGGCACTGGCCGAAAAGCTGCAGGACTACGTGGACCGCAACCTTGTGCGCGCCTCCACCACCAAAATGGCCCAGAGCCGCCGCAAGCAGCTGGAAAAGCTGGAGATCACCGAAGCGCCCAAGGACGAGACCAACCAGCTCAAGTTCCGGTTTGAATATGACGTAGAACCGTGGAACGAACTGGTGCTGCTCAAGAACCTGACCATCAAAATAGGGGAGCGCACCCTGCTGGAACCCTTTACCTACACGGTGTGCCGCGGCCAGCGGCTGGTGATCGCAGGCCCCAACGGCGCGGGCAAGTCCACCCTGATGCAGGTGCTGGACGGCAAGCGCCGCCCCTCCGGCGGCATGGTGCGGCTGGGCACCGGCGCACGGCCCAGCATCTTTGCCCAGCAGCAGAACCGTCTGGGGCAGGGCCGGGTCATCGATGTGATCTGGAACAAGTACCCCCGCATGACCGAGCTGGAGGTGCGCAGCCATCTGGCAAAGCTGGGCTTCCGGGGCGAGACGGTGTTCAAGCCCTGCGAGGCGCTTTCCGGCGGCGAGCTGGCCCGCCTGCGCTTTGCGGAGATCGTGCTGGAACGGCCCAACCTGCTGTTTCTGGACGAGCCCACCAACCATCTGGACATCTACACCCGCGAGAACCTTACCGAGGCCCTCATGGCCTACACCGGCACGCTGCTGCTGGTCACCCATGACCGCCACCTGATGAACAGTCTGGCCTGCCCCATCCTCTACCTTGAGGACGGCAAGGCCACCCTCTACCCCAGCTACGATGCCCTGATGGGCCGCAACGCCCCGGCCCCTGCCGTGCAGAAGGCCGCCGAACCGGCCAAGACCGGCTATTCATCAAACGTGGACTGCGGCATCTG
>ENA-OPAW01000286-OPAW01000286.1-human-gut-metagenome-genome-assembly--contig:-NODE-286-length-31436-cov-5.732545_pt1 | contig 31436 bp, 28 predicted proteins | sample MGYA00241060_ERZ501436 | MGnify/ENA primary metagenome ERZ501436 (study PRJEB25962, sample SAMEA2042619) | human gut metagenome | biome: human gut; feature: human-associated habitat; material: faeces... | reverse complement strand
TTTACTGCAGCACTATTCACAATAGCAAAGACTTGGAACCAACCCACTTCTTATAAAGTCCGATAATGGCTTGCGCATCTTTTTGCCAATCGGCAAAATCATTCTGTATACTAGGATTGAACCATAATCCGATGCGAATACCCAATTTCTTGCCTTTCTCTACAATAGGTTTCAGACCATGAGGGAATTTCGTGGGGTTGGCCGTCCAGTAACCGGTATTCTTCCAAATATCCTTAAAACTACCTCCGGCAGTCTTCGAGTTAGGGCTTTTTCCGCTCTGCCAGCCATCGTCCAGTTGAAAGAGGGTGATGCCCATGCGTGCGGCACGGTCCAGTTCTGCCAGGCAGAAAGCCTCATCTATTTTGGCATCCTGGCTACGGTCGCCCCAGGTATTGAGCATAATCATCTCATCCTGTGCGGCGGTATGATGGCGCAGTTGTTTCTGATAGAGGCGCAAGGCAGTAAGCGCTTCTTGCTCGCCGCCGGTATAGATGCCGGTAACGCATCCATAAACGCAGGTCCAGCTATCCGGCTTTACATCATGAGACGCAATGCCCAGCCCCACTACCATAAAATCGCTAAAGTCCGCCACGAAGTCAGAACCCGGATAATGTAATTGGGTACTGCTGCTAGGAGCCTCTTTCAAAAAAAAGAAGCCTTGACGCGTAGCTACGTCATGAGCAAAAAGCAAATTACCACGATACGTATTGCGACGGTAAGGAAGCCAGGTATGTCCGATGAGGACGCTGTGAACGCCATGGTTGCAAAGATCAAGGCCGAGGTCGGCCCTGTGGACATTCTGGTAAACAATGCCGGTCTGATGAAGCGCGTGCCCATGACCGAGATGAGCCACGCCGACTTTATGCGGGTCATCGATGTGCATGTAGGCGGTGCCTTCAACTGCTCCAAGGCCGTTCTGCCGGACATGATGGAAAAACGCGAGGGCAAGATCATCAACATCTGCTCCATGATGAGCGAGCTGGGCCGCGAGACCGTCTCCGCCTACGCTGCCGCCAAGGGTGCACTGAAGATGCTCACCAAGAACATCGCCTCCGAGTACGGCGAGTACAACATCCAGTGCAACGGCATGGGCCCCGGCTACATTGCCACTGCCCAGACCGCACCTCTGCGGGAGGTGCAGCCGGACGGCAGCCGCCACCCCTTCGACCAGTTCATCACTGCCAAGACCCCCGCAGGCCGCTGGGGTGAGCCGGACGACATGGTGGGCCCCTGCGTGTTCCTTGCAAGCCACGCTTCCGACTTTGTGAACGGCCAGATCCTGTACGCCGACGGCGGCATTCTGGCTTACATCGGCCGCCAGCCCAAGTAAAGCCATTTGGGCACTGCGTCTTCTTCAACCTTCCGACCAGACAGCTCTGTGCAGACCAAGATCTGCATGGGGCTGTCTTTTTACGAAGCGGCAAGCGGCCTTTCCTACAAAACTTTGCTTCATGTGAACTCATGTTAAAATGTTCCAATTTCATGTCGAATTGGTAACAGTTCCTGTTTCGTCGTTGAAAATGCACACAGGCGTCTTGATTTTTTGTCGAAATTCCCGTATAATCGTCTTCATCATCCATCACACCCTGTTGGTTGATCTGAATACGAAGTAAATTCAAAGGAGTATATTTCACATGAAACTCAAGAACATTGCGATCGTTGCTGCCGCTGCAGCACTGGCTGTTGGCATGACCGCCTGCGGTTCTTCTGCATCCTCCACCGCCGCTTCCTCTTCTGTGGCTTCTTCTGCTGCCGCTTCTTCCGAGGCTGCAAGCTCTGAGGCTGCTTCCAGCGAAGCTGCTGAGCCCACCACCGCTGAGTACACTGTGTACAACACCACCGGTTCTACCGTCACCGAGCTGTACCTGTACGATGCAGGCAGCGACGAGAAGGGCGACAATCTGGCCGGTGAGAACGGTCTGGCTGACGGCGAGAACATCGTCATCACCCGCGACGTGGAGGCTGACAAGCAGTCCGACGTGACCTACATTCTGGAGTTCACCACCGAGGACGGCCAGACCCAGAGCTTTGAGACCCTGCACTACGAGGTCGCTCCCATCTCCCTGCTGAGTGTGGATGCCGCTGCAGGTGCTACCCCCATCGCTTTTACTGCACCGGAAAAGTAAAAACTGTTTCATCCTTGCAAAACGGGAAAGTCTGCAGGACTTTCCCGTTTTATTTTTTTCCAAAAGAGGGCTGAGGCTGTCATTTTCCCTTGCAATCACGCCAAAAATTCGCTATCATAGAAGCAAATACGTTTCCTTGCGGCATAAAGGGAGTAAAGGAGTGGATTTTCTTATGGCAGAAAAAGAAGTGAAAGGCATCAAAAAGTTTTTTGAAGAATTCAAGGCCTTCGCCATGCGCGGCAACGTGCTGGATATGGCAGTCGGTGTTGTGATCGGCGGTGCGTTCACGGCCATCGTCAACTCGCTGGTGGGTGATATCATCAACCCCCTCATCGGCCTGTTCTTCAACGCAGATTTCTCGGAAGTGGGCATCCATGTGGGTGATGTGATGATCGGCATTGGTGCATTTATCACCGCCATCATCAACTTCCTGATCGTGGCCTTTGTGCTGTTTGTGGTCATCAAGACCATCAACGCCCTGCACAAGAAACCTGCTGAGCCGGAAGCTCCCGCAGAGCCCACCACCAAGGTGTGCCCCTACTGCCAGAGTGAGATCTCTATCAAGGCAGTGCGCTGCCCCCACTGCACCAGCAAGCTGGAGGGCTTCCCGGAGATCAACAATTAAATTTTGAATGGCCTCCGCTTTGCTCTGGCCATATTCAGCGGAATCATTTTCTAAATTACAAATCGGGAAAGTCTGCGGACTTTCCCGATTTGTTTTTTCACCCGCGGAGCCGCAAAGGCAAACAGCATAATCAACGCAAAACCTCCCTGCCCGGCCGCAGTCGCTGCGGTTCCAGAGCGGGGAGGTTTTACTTTATCCGGGAAAATGTGGAAAATCAGTCCGGTGAAGTTTTACTTGACCTTGGTCAGGTCTGCCAGCTTGTGGAAGATCTCGGTGTTGTCAAACACGCCGCCGAACTTCTCCGCACCCACGCCGTTGGCGTAGACGTTCACCATGGCACCGGTGTGGGCGTAGGTGGTGTGGTCCATGCCGGATTTATGGTTGATGGTGTGGCAGATGGCCATGCTGAAGGGGATGTAGGTGCCGTACAGCTCGTAGTCCTGCTGAGACATGTCCTTCTGGCTGGCAGAGCCGACCTTCAGGGTGCGCTCGTAGGCGGTGCGCAGGTTTTGCACCTCGTAGTCGGTCAGCAGCAGCTTGCCGGCGTTGGCGGCATCCGGGTCGCTGGGCAGGGTCAGGCCGAAGTTTGCCTTCACATCCTGCATGGCAGCTTCAAAGGGAGTCTTGTTGGCGATGTAGTTCTGCACATAGGTAGAATCAAACTTTGCGTAGGACATCTTCTGGTGGGTCAGGTTCGTCAGGAAGGTGTCGTAGTTGGTGGTCTTGTAGCCGATGGCCATGCCGCCGGTCTCGTGGTCGGCAGTGACGAGGATCAGGGTATCATTGGGGTGCTTCTGCTGGAACTCCACGGCAGCCTGCACGGCGTTGCTCATCTCCAGCACATCGTGGATGGAAGCAGCGGCATCGTTTGCATGGCAGGCCCAGTCGATCTTACCGGACTCGGTCATCAGGAAGAAACCCTTGGGGTTATCCAGCAGCTCGATGCCCTTTTTCACGTAGTCGGTCAGCTGCCACTCGCCTGCGGCGGCATCCATGGCGTAGTTCATGGCCTTGCCGTCGGCCAGATTTTCGGCAATGATCAGGGTCTTGCCTGCGCCTGCGGTCAGTGCAGCAGCACCCGCCTGCGTTGTGACCACATTGTATCCGGCCTGAGCCGCCACTTCGTGGTTGTTGGGGCCGGTGCCGTCGCCGTTCACCTTCTGGAACTCGCCGCCGGCAAAGTATTCAAAGCCGGAGTTTGCCAGCTCTACGCCGATCTGGTAGTAGTTCTTGCGGGTCTTCTGATGAGCGTAGAAGGCGGCGGGAGTGGCGTGGTCGATATTGACCGAGGAGATGACACCCACCTTGTAGCCCTTCTGGGCGTGCAGCTTTTCGGCAATGGTCTCATAGGGCACATCGCGGGTCCACGGGCACATATTGATGACGCCGCTCTCGGTCTTGTGGCCAGTGGCGATGGAGGTTGCGGTGGAAGCGGAGTCCGGGCAGAAAGAAGTGCTGTCGTAGGTAGTCACACTGCCCACGGTGGGGAAGCTGGTGAAGCTCAGGTCGGCCTCGGTCACAGCGCCGTTGTTGTCCACGGTGCCCTTGTAGAAGCGGGCAGACTGGATCTGGGCAGTGCCCATGCCGTCGCCGATGAACAGGAAGATGTACTTGGGTTTCTGGAACAGGCCCAGCAGGCAGTTCTCCTCGTCGGCTGCGGCATCCGCATCCGGCTGTGCTGCGTTTGCGGCAACGGGTGCAGCAGCCATCATGCCGGCGGCAGAAGCAGCTGCGCCAAACTTGAGAAAGCTGCGGCGGGAGATCTTGTTTTCTTTCATGACGTGATCCTCTCTTTTCATTCAATCAAACATTGCGGGCCTGCCTCAGGCCCCGTTTTTCTTCTTGTGGGAACGCTTTTATTGTAGCGCACCGCCTTGCGGGGAAAAACCATGCCGCCGCAAAGCTTTGGTAAAACCGGTGCGGCTGCATCCGTGCCAACGTAAAAAGCCGGAAAGGGATGTAAAATCCTGCTCAAGTGCCACCACTTTTTCCACAAACGTCTCTGCAAGGGTTGAAAGATGATGGCATTTCATTGTACAATAAGAGAGTAAGTGCTTTTTTACCTTTATATAAATTGAGAGGATTTTATATGGCAGAGATCAAAGTTCTGGCACTGGATCTGGATGGCACCCTGACCAACAGCCAGAAGGAAGTTACACCCCGCACCCGCGCCGCACTGGATGCCGCAATTGCAAAGGGTGTCACCATCGTGCTGGCATCCGGCCGTCCCACCGCGGGCGTGCTGCCGCTGGCAAAGGAACTGGGGCTGGATAAAAAGGGCGGCTGCATCCTTTCCTACAACGGCGGCAAGATCATCGACTGCCGCACCGGCGAGACTTTGTACCAGAAACAGCTGGATGCCCAGTACGTACCCGAGCTGTGCGCCTTTGCCGCCGCACAGAACGTGACCATTATCACCTATAATAAAGAGGGCGTTGTCACCGAGCACCCGGACGACAAGTGGGCACTGCGCGAGTGCTTTACCTGCAAACTGCCCATGACCGGCGTGGACGATCTGGCCAAGTATGTGGATTACCCCATCTGCAAAATGCTCATCACGCTGGACCCCGCCCGCCGGGACGAGGTGTGGGCCGCCGGCAAAAAGCAGTTTGACGGCCGCATCGACCTGTACCCCTCCAGCCCGTTCTTTATTGAAGCCGTGCCGCTGGGCGTTGCCAAGGACGGAAGCCTTGCCGCCCTTTTGGAGCACATGGGCCTTGGCCGCGAAAACCTGATGGCCTGCGGCGACGGCCTGAATGACCGCTCCATGATCGAGTACGCCGGTGTGGGCGTGGCCATGCAGAATGCCGAAGAGCCGGTAAAGGCCGTGGCCGACTATGTGACTGCCGCCGACAACGACCACGACGGTGTGGCCGAGGCTGTGGAGAAGTTTATTTTAAAGTAACGAGAGGAACACAAAACAATGCCACGCAATCTGGTTTTATTTGATCTGGAATGGAATATCGGCTACCAGCCGTATACCTTTAATTACCATGGCGTGCAGCAGACCTTCCGGGGCGAGATCGTGGAGATCGGTGCCGTGAAGATTGACGAGGATGCCAACGTGCTGGACACCTTTTCCATCCATCTGCGGCCCCGCATCTTCCGTAAGCTGCAGCACCACATTGCTAAAGTCACCGGCCTGACGCAGGCCGAGCTGGACAAGGGTGAGCCCATCGTGCAGGGCCTGCGCCGCTTTATGCAGTGGTGCGGCCCGGATGCCGAATTTGCCGAGTGGGGCATGGATGACGTACCGGTGCTCAAGCAGAACCTGTACCTGTGCAACATCGACGAATCAAAGCCCACCGTCTGGTACGACCTGCAGCAGGTGTTCCTGCGGGAGCATCCCCGCAAAGAGGGCGAGGGCATGACGCTGGAAAGCGTCGTCACCCGCTTAGGGCTGCCCATGGAGCGGCAGTTCCACGATGCCCTTTCCGACACGCTGTACACCGCCGATGTCTGCCGGATGCTCGACCTGCGGGCCGGTCTTGCGGCCTACCCCACTGAGGAGGAATCCCTGCGGGCCAGCCTGTGCCCCACCCCCGGCGACTACCGGGATTTTGAGGTATTCCGCGGCTATGTAGAGCAGTACACCTGGCGCACCGACCCCAAAATTTACACCATGAGCTGCCCGGAGTGCGGCGCACCGCTTAAGCCCGATGATGTATGGTTGAAAAAGGGCAGCAACAGCTGGTACACCCTGAGCCAGTGCCCCCACTGCGCCGGCAGCAGCAATGCCGCAGGCAAGGGTGTGTTTCAGCGCTACAAGCTGGCCCGCCGCGACGGCCTGCACTGGAACTATGCCCGCTGCCTGCAGATCCCGGACGATGCTTCTCTTGCCCGGTGGGAAAAGCAGCGCACCGCCCAGTTGGAGCGCATGAAGGCCCGCGCAGAAAAGCAGGCTGCGGAGTAAAACAGTACCGGCAGCTTCGTAGTATCCCAAGGAGGCTGTGCACAGGGCAAAAAAATGTCGCTTTGTGTTCATGCTTGTGTCATACAATATGGATATACTACGGATAGAGGAACCTGCGGATGGGAAAGCGCAGGCGGAAGGGATGGATGTGCACAATGAACTTTTGGCTGCGCCAGCTGGGAACGCTGGAGTTCTGGGAAACTCTGCTGGACAGTTTTGGCAACCTTGGCCCCATTGCCCCCATCACGCTGGCCATGGTGGAGTCGTTTTTTCCGCCGCTGCCGCTCATTGCCATTGTGGCGCTGAATGTAGCGGCTCACGGCGGCATTCTGGGTTTTCTGTACAGCTGGGCCGGTGTGGCGCTGGGCGGCAGCATCATGTTCCTGCTGTGGCGGCGGGTGGTCAAGTGCTTCTTCTGGAAGTTTGCCTCCCGCTCGCCCAAGCTGGAAAAGGCTCAGCAGTGGGTGAACCGCTTTGACACTTCGTCGCTGTTCATGCTCACGCTGCTGCCCTTCGCGCCAAGCTCCTTTATGCATCTGGCCTTTGGCATCTCGGACTTTGACGAAAAGCGCTATCTCATTACCATGCTGCTGGGCAAGGGCGTGATGATTGCCATGATGGCCGTGTTTGGGCAGTCGCTGGTCAGTTCCATGAAGAACCCGTTGTATCTGGTGCTGGCCGTTCTGCTGTGGGGCGGGATGTACTGGGTGAGCAAACAGTTCTGCAAAAAACACAATCTGGAATAATAATTTAGAATGCCCTCCGCTTCGCTCTGGGCATATTTAGCGGAAAAATATTTTTATAATAGGGCAACAGCAGACAGCCTGCGGGCTGTCTGCTGTTGCATTTTCACAGTAATGGCCCAAAAGGTAAACTCCATCTGTTGCGCTTATTTCCTTCGGAAATGACCGCGTAACCGGAAAATATGCCGCTTGCAACTACGGCCCCTTCCGTGAAAAAGCAAACCAGCCAAGCCCGCAGGCTTGGCTGGTTTGCAATATAAAAAATAATATTTCATTATTTTATGCCCAGAGCAAAGCGGAGGGCATTTAAAATCGTTCCCTTCCCCTTGACATTCACTTTGACTGCTGTATAATATGTATGCTATCAAACAGTTTTATTTGAAACTGTTCAATGCCAAAACAACCATGAAGGACAAAACCATGATGTGTGACGAAACCAAAAACGAGTGCTGCAATCACGCCGATCCCCCTTGGGAAGGCCCACAGGTCATCCCGGCGCAGATCCGCCGGGTGGACAACCTGATCTTCCGCAAGATCAACCAGTTTGCCCGCGAAAATGACGTGGAGCAGGCCACCCCCATGCACGGGTGGATCATTGGGTATCTCTACCGCCACCGGGACACCCCCGTGTTCCAGCGGGACATTGAGCGAGAGTTTTCCATCACCCGCTCTACCGTGACCAACATCCTGCAATTGATGGAGCGCAAGGGCTATATTGAGCGGCGCAGCGTGCCGCAGGATGCCCGGCTCAAGCAGCTGGTGCTCACCGAAGAGGGCATCTGCTTCCACGAAAAGACGATGCTCTGCTTCCACCAGACCGACGACTATGTGGCCGGACTGCTGACGGAAGAGGAGAATGCCGAGCTGCTGCGGCTTTTAAACAAGCTGCGGGAAGCGCTGCAGTGATGCAGTTTGCTAAATTTTTGATTGTTAAATTAGTAATTATGAACATTTTTTGAAACGTCTTGACAATTAAAATGTTTTGTATAAAATTGTTCTGTACCAAACAAATAAAAAGTAACAGGAGGCAACTCAGATGATCAAAAAGTTAGTGTCGCATCTGGGCGAGTATAAACGCGCCGCAGTCCTGACACCGCTCTTTGCCGCTCTGGAAGCCGTAATGGATGTGCTTTTGCCCACCATCATGGCCTTTATCATCGATCAGGGCATTGAAAAGGGCGATATGAACGCCATCCTCAAGTACGGCCTGCTCACCTTTCTGGTGGCTGTGGTCGCGCTGGCGCTGGGCGTTCTGGCCGGCAAATACGCCGCCGAGGCATCCACCGGCTTTGCCGGCAATCTGCGCGATGCCATGTATGAGAACATCCAGCATTATTCTTTTTCCAACATTGATAAGTTCTCCACCGCAGGCCTTGTCACCCGTATGACCACCGACGTGACCAACGTACAGAACGCATTCCAGATGATCGAGCGCATGTGCGTGCGCGCCCCGGTGCATCTGGTGTTCGCCCTGTTCATGGCCGTGATGATCGGCGGCCCGCTGTCGCTGATCTTCGTGGTGGCTGTGGTCTTTCTGGTGGCGGTGCTGGCAGGCATCATGGTGCCCACCTTCCACATCTTTGACCGGGTGTTCAAAAACTACGATGCCCTGAACGCTTCCGTGCAGGAAAATGTCTCCGCCATCCGCGTAGTGAAGAGCTTCGTGCGCGAGGGCTTTGAGAACGAGAAGTACACCAAAGCCTGCCAGAGCCTGTACGACCAGTTTGTGAACGCTGAGAGCCGCCTGAGCTTCAATAACCCTGCCATGCTCACCGCCGTTTACGGCTGCAACATCGCCCTGAGCTGGCTGGGTGCCAAGTACGTTCTGCATGGTGCCATCACCACCGGCCAGCTGAACGCTCTGTTCGGCTACATCATGAACATCCTCATGGCCCTGATGATGCTGAGCATGGCCTTTGTCATGATCTCCATGTCTGCCGCTTCCGCAAAGCGTATTGTGGAAGTGCTGGACGAGACCACCGACCTGCCCCCCGCAAAGCAGCCGGTGCAGCAGGTGAAGGACGGCGGCATCGAGTTCGAGCATGTCACCTTCAAGTATAAGCACGGCAGCGGCCAGCCGGTGCTGAATGATATCACCTTCCGCATCAAGCCCGGCGAGACATTAGGTATCATCGGCGGCACTGGCAGCGCAAAATCCAGCCTTGTGCAGCTGATCCCCCGCCTGTATGATGCCGAGACCGGCACCGTGAAGGTGGGCGGCGTGGATGTGCGCGACTACAACCTCGACGTGCTGCGCCGCGAGGTGTCCATGGTGCTGCAGAAGAACGTGCTGTTCAGCGGTACCATTCTCGATAACCTGCGCTGGGGCGACGAGAATGCCAGCGAGGAAGAGTGCATCCGTGTGGCAAAGCTTGCCTGCGCCGATGAGTTCATCGAGCGCTTCCCGGACAAATACAATACATGGATCGAGCAGGGCGGCTCCAACGTGTCCGGCGGCCAGAAGCAGCGCCTGACCATCGCCCGCGCCCTGCTGCGCAAGCCCAAGGTTCTGATTTTGGACGACTCCACCAGCGCCGTGGATACCGCTACCGATGCCAAGATCCGCAAGGCGTTCCGCGAAGAAATTCCCGGCACCACCAAGATCATCATTGCACAGCGCATTTCCTCGGTGCAGGATGCCGACCGCATCCTTGTGCTGGATAACGGTAAAATCGATGGTCTGGGCACCCACGAAGAGCTGCTCAAGACCAACGCCATCTATCAGGAAGTTTACAACAGCCAGACCCAGGGCGGCGGCGACTTTGACAAACAGGGAGGTGAACAGTAATGGCTCAGGCAAAAGAAGTTCGCGGCCCCGGCCCCCGCATGGGCGGCCCTCGGCCCAAAGTGGAAAATCCGGGCAAGCTGCTGGGGCGCATCATGGGCGAAGTGTTCCAGCACTATCTGCCCCATTGCATCCTTGTGCTTGTCTGCATCGTGGTCAGCGCGCTGGCAAACGTTCAGGCAAGCCTGTTTCTGCAGACTTTGATGGACGATTACATCGTGCCCATGACCCAGCAGCAGGACCCCGATTTTGCCCCGCTGGCAGCAGCTCTGCTGCGGGTAGGCATCATCTACGTTATCGGCATTCTGGCCGCATGGCTCAACGCCCGCATCATGGTCAATGTGACGCAGGGCACCCTGCGCAACCTGCGCACCCAGCTGTTCACCCATATGGAGAGCCTGCCCATCAGGTATTTTGACCAGCATCCCCATGGCGACATCATGTCCGTGTACACCAACGACGTGGATACCCTGCGCCAGATGCTCAGCCAGAGCATCCCGCAGCTGGTGTCCAGCGCCATTACCATTGTTTCGGTGTTCTTCAGCATGTGCATGCTCAGCTGGCAGCTGACGATCGTTACCATGCTGATGGTGGCGCTGATGATGTTCTGCTCCAAAAAGATCACCCAGCAGTCCGGCAAATACTTCATCCAGCAGCAGCGCGACCTTGGCAAGGTGAACGGCTATATCGAAGAGATGATGGAGGGCCAGAAGGTCGTCAAGGTGTTCACCCACGAACAGAAGGCTCTGGCCGGCTTCCGCGAGCTGAACGACCAGCTGAAGGAAAGCGCCAAGCAGGCCAACAGCTTCGCCAACATCATGATGCCCGTCAACGCTCAGCTGGGCAATATCAGCTACGCCATCTGCGCTCTGGTGGGTGCAGCCATGGCTGTAGGCGGTGTAGGCAGCATGACCTTGGGCACCGTTGTGGCGTTTCTCTCGTTGAATAAGAGCTTCAACATGCCCATCAGTCAGGTGTCCATGCAGGCCAACAGCATCATCATGGCTCTGGCCGGTGCCGAGCGTATCTTCAAGATGATGGATGAACCCAGCGAGACCGACGAAGGCTATGTGACCCTTGTCAACGCAAAATACGACCGCAACGACCAGCTGGTGGAGACGGACGAGCGCACCGGCATCTGGGCATGGAAGCACCCGCACCACGACGGCACTACCACCTACCACAAGCTGGAAGGCAGCATCACCTTTACCGATGTAGACTTCGGCTATGTGCCGGAAAAAACCGTCCTGCACGATATCAACCTGTATGGCCGTCCGGGCCAGAAGATCGCCTTTGTCGGCTCTACCGGTGCCGGTAAGACCACCATCACCAACCTCATCAACCGGTTCTACGACATTCAGGACGGCAAGATCCGCTACGACGGCATCAACATCCACAAGATCAAAAAGGCCGATCTGCGCCGTTCTCTGGGCATCGTGCTGCAGGACACCCATCTGTTCACCGGCACGGTGATGGAGAACATCCGCTACGGCCGGCTGGATGCCACCGATGAAGAGTGCATCGCCGCCGCCCGCCTTGCCAACGCGGATGGCTTCATCAAGCGCCTGCCGGAAGGCTACAACACCATGCTCACCGGCGATGGTGCCAACCTCTCGCAGGGCCAGCGCCAGCTGCTGGCCATCGCCCGCGCCGCCGTGGCAGATCCCCCGGTGCTGATCCTGGACGAGGCCACCTCCTCCATCGATACCCGCACCGAAGCGCTGGTGCAGCGCGGCATGGACGGCCTGATGTACGGCCGCACCAGCTTTGTCATTGCGCACCGCCTGTCCACCGTCCGCAATGCAGACTGCATCGTGGTGCTGGAGCAGGGCCGCATCATCGAGCGCGGCAGTCACGACGAGCTGATTGCCAAGAAGGGCAAGTATTACCAACTCTACACCGGCAACCTTGCCGAAAACTAAGCGTTTTTCTACCTTCTCAAAAGAGCCGCCGCACCGGCACACCGCCGTGCGGCGGCTCCTTTTCTCTTCTCCGCTCTGGACAATCACCCCCTGTTCGCGGTATACTGGACCTTGAATGAATTGCAGGAAAACGAGGTCAGAACATGGCATATCCGGAAAACGCCCTTACATTGGATATCCTGCCGCTTTCGGCAGACACAGCCCGGCTGGTGCGGGTGTACGGCACAGAGCCGTGTATCGCGCTGCCCGGCACACTGCCAGCACCGGAGGGCGGCAGCTTTGCTGTTACCGAACTGGGCGACTACTGCTTTTCCGAAAAGCCACGCAGCCTGCCTGCGGCAGACAAGACCTGCCGCTACGAGGCGGCCCCGGACGGCACGGCGCGGCTGACTCGGGCCTTTGGGCAGACGGTAGGCGGCACCTGCCGCCGGTACGACTTCGACTTTGACGCGCCCGCTGCCGGTTCGGATGCAGACGACCTGCACCCGGTGTGTGGGAACTTTCTCGAAGAGCTGACCCTGCCGGACAGCTTACAGGTCGTCGGCAGCTGCGCATTCTACAACTGCCGCAAGCTTCGTCTGCTCACCGTGGGCACGGGCAGCCTGACCATGGGCAGCGATGTGTTTTTGAACTGCTTTGCGCTGGAGACCATCCGGGTGCAGGCAGGCCCTGAAGAACCTACCGGCCTGTTTGCCCTTGTGAACAACATCACCGAAGCGGTGCGGGCTGAGTTTTGCCCTGCCGGTACAGCAGCCCCGCTGGCGGCGCTCTGGTATCCCGCCTACTGGGAGGATATCGAGGAGACCCCCGCCCACATCCTGCTGCACACCTTTTCCGGGCAGGGATATCATTACCGGCAGTGTTTTCTCAATAATATATTCCTGCCTGCAGAATATGACAGCATCTTCCCGCAGGGCCACGATGCCGACGATGCCAATGTGATGGCAATGCTCTGCTTTGACCGGCTGCGGTATCCGTGGCAGCTGACCGAAGCCGCCGCCGGGCACTACCGGGCATTTCTGGCAGCCAACACCGACCGGGTGCTGGCCCGCCTGCTGAAGGCGCAGGACAATGATGCCGTGCGTGCACTCATTGCGCTGGATGTGCTGGACAAAGACGGCTTTGCCGAAGCTTCAGCCCTTGCCGCCAAGGCCGGGAACTCCGCTGCCGCCGCTCTGCTGGCGGATGCGGAGCACAAAAAGTATGCCCCTCAGCCCAAAAAGCAGCGGTACGATTTTGATTTTTGAGAGGTGACCACACGTTGCCAAAAGAAAAATTTTTTGACCCGCGCAAGCCGTTCCAGTCCCAGCGGCCGGAGACCCACGAGGAGTGGCAGGCACGCATGGGCGGCGAGGTGCTGGCGGTGGTGCGCAGCGGGCTGTATCTGGACTTCCGCTTTTTAGATATGGCGCTCAGTGCCCTGTCCCCCGCCCCGGACGAGCGCTGCCGGGTGCTGGCTACGGACGGTCAGGTCCTGTTTTATCAGCCCAGCCACCTGCTGCGGCTCTATCAGGACAATCCAAAATATCTCAACCGATTGTATCTGCACACCATATTCCACTGCGTATTCCGACATTTGTGGCTGAAAGGCCGCCGGGAGCCGCAGCTGTGGAGCCTTGCCTGTGATATCGCAGTGGAAAACGTTATCGACAGCCTGAACCGCACCAGCGTCAAGCGCCCGCTGACCTATGTGCGCCAGAACGCCTACCAGCAGATCACCGCCGAGGAAACCGTGGTGGCAGCCGCGCCGGTGTATCGGTGGCTCACCCGGCAGACCCCCGGTGTGCTGCGCCAGCTGGAGCGGGAGTTCGTGACCGACGACCACCGTCTGTGGCCGAAGGATGCGCCTGACCAGCCCCAGCAGATGCCCACGCCGCTGCCCCAGAAAACGTGGCAGAAGATCGGGGAGCGGATGCAGACAGAGCTGGACCTGCGGGATAAGGAAGCCGGGGACGGTGCCGATGCCCTGAAGCAGCAGGTAAAAGCCGCCAACCGCAGCCGCCGCAGCTACCGGGATTTTCTGCGCCGGTTCTGCGTGCTGCGGGAGGAAGTAAAGCTGGACCCGGACGAGTTCGACCTGAACTTCTACACCTACGGCCTTTCGGTGTACGGAAACCTGCCCCTCATCGAGCCTCTGGAAAGCCGGGAAAGCAAAAAGATCGAGGAGCTGGCCCTTGTCATCGACACCAGCTACTCCACCTCCGGTGAACTGGTGCGGGCGTTCCTTGCGGAGACCTACACTCTGCTGAAAGGACAGGAGAACTTTTTCCACCGGATGAACCTGCACCTGATCCAGGCTGATAACGCCATCCGGCAGGATATCCTGATCCACAATGAGGACGAGCTGATCCACGCCATGAACCACTTTGAGCTGCGGGGCGGCGGCGGAACGGACTTCCGCCCGGCCTTTGAATACGTGAACCAGCTTTGCGCCGAGAAGAAGTTCGCGAACCTGCGGGGCCTTTTGTACTTCACCGACGGCATGGGCACCTACCCCGCCAAGCGCCCGGCCTACGACACCGCTTTTCTGTTTCTGGGCGACCGGTTCGATGATGCCAATGTGCCGCCGTGGGCCATGAAGGTGGTTCTGGACGAAGAAGAATTTACCGGCGCAGCAGCCCGCCCGGCTAATGCTCTTGCAGATGCGCTGGCCGAAGAGGACGACCTGTACCGTGACCTGAACAATTCGTGAGGGAATTTGTTATGAATATCAAACGAGCCAAAGAAGAAATTGAACACACCGTAAAAGCCTACCTTGCCAAGGATGCTCTGGGCGAATACGCCATCCCGGCCATCCGGCAGCGTCCCATTCTGCTCATGGGGCCTCCGGGCATTGGCAAGACGCAGGTGATGGAGCAGGTAGCCCGGGAGTGCGGCGTGGCGCTGGTGGCCTACACCATCACCCACCACACCCGCCAGAGTGCCGTGGGCCTGCCCTTCATCCGCCAGCGCAACTACGGCGGAAAGGACGTCTCGGTGACCGAATACACCATGAGCGAGATCATTGCCAGCATCTACGCCAAGATGGAGGCCACCGGCCTCTCCGAGGGCATTCTGTTCATCGACGAGATCAACTGTGTGTCGGAAACGCTGGCCCCCACCATGCTGCAATTTTTGCAATGCAAGACCTTTGGCAATCAGGCCGTGCCTGCGGGCTGGGTGATCGTGGCGGCAGGCAACCCACCGGAGTACAACAAATCTGTGCGCGACTTTGATATCGTTACGCTGGACCGCGTGCGCCGCATGGACATTGAGCCGGACCTGCCCGTGTGGAAGGACTATGCCCGCGCTGCCCACATCCACAGCGCCATTTTGAGCTATCTGGAGCTGCACCCGCAGAACTTCTACCAGATCAACGCCGATGTGGACGGCACCCAGTTCGTGACCGCCCGCGGCTGGGAGGATCTTTCCAATCTGCTGGACACCTACGAAACACTGGGTCTGCAGGCCGATGAAGACCTGATCCGCGAGTACATCCAGCACCCGAAGATCGCAGAGGACTTCTCCGCCTACCTCGACCTTTACTATAAGTACCGCGACGACTACGGCGTAGAGGAGATCTTGGCCGGCCAGGCAAAGCCCGCCGTGTTCGCACGGCTGCTGCAGGCCCCCTTCGACGAGCGGCTTTCGCTGGTCAGCCTGATCCTTGCAGGCCTCGGCACCCGGTTCACGGCCTCCCGTCAGGCAGATGCAGTGGCCGACAGCTGCTATGCCTTTCTGCGGGAGACCAAAAAAGCCCTTGCCACCGTTCCGGAGGATATCCCGGACGGCTCGGCAGAAATGTTCCACCAGCAGATCATGGATTACGACACCGAAACACAGCAAAAGCGTGCCGCCGGGCTGCTGAGCAAAGATGCTCTGACCACCCGTCTGCAGGTCTTGGCCGTACTGCGCCAGTGGGAGGGCGAACTGCGCCGTGCCAACGCCGCCGGTACACAGGAAGCCTTCGACCTGCTGCGCAGGCAGTTCCAGTCCCTTGCCGATGAGCGCGAAAAGGCCCAGCAGACCGCCAGCGCCGCGCTGGAAGCCGCTTTCGACTTTATGGAACAGGCCTTTGCCGAAAGCCAGGAGATGGTGGTGTTTGTCACCGAGCTGACGGTGAACCCGGTGTCCCACGCCTTCCTCACCGAGAACGGCTGCGAACGCTACTTCAAGTACAACAAAGACCTGCTGCTGGACCACCGCAAAGCTGCCCTGCAGCAGGAGCTGGCTGCAGAGCAGCGCCGCCACGGCGGGGTGTGAGCCATGCTGGAAAATATTCTGTTCAGCATGAACAGCACCATGCCGCTGTTCTTTATCATGCTGCTGGGCTATGTGCTGCACCGCACCGGTTTTCTGAGCGATGCGTTCGTGGCCGGGGCCAACAAGTTCGTGTTTTATGTGGCACTGCCGGTGCAGCTGTTCCGCGACCTTGGCAAAAACGATGTCCGCGCCACCTTCGATGGCCGGTATGTGCTGTTCTGCTTTGCGGTCACACTGGCGTGCATCCTTGTGATCTGGGCGCTGGCAAAGCTGTTTTTAAAGGGCACCGGCCTTGTGGGCGAGTTCGTTCAGGTGTGTTACCGCTCGTCGGCTGCCATCCTCGGCTCGGCTTTTCTGCAGAGCATCTACGGCGATGCCAGCATGTCCAGCCTGATGATCCTTGGCAGTGTGCCGCTGTATAACATCATGGCAGTGGTCATTTTGATGCTGGAAGCGCCCACTGCGCAGGCTCAGACCGGCAATATGGCTGAAAAGCTCAAAAAGAGTGTGAAAGGCATCCTGACGAACCCCATCCTTCTGGGCATTGCAGCGGGCTTTGGGTGGAGCATGCTGCACATTTCCATGCCTGCCATGCTGGATAAGGCCCTTTCCAATGTGGCCGGTCTGACCAGCCCTCTGGCCTTGCTTGCCATTGGTGCAGGCTTCAAGGGCAAAAAAGCTCTGGGATACCTCAAGCCTACCGCTGTGGCTACTGTGGTCAAGCTGATGGTGCTGCCTGCGCTGTTCCTGCCGCTGGCTGTGCGCTTTGGCTTTACCGATGAAAAGCTGGTGGCCCTGCTGGTGATGCTGGGCAGCATCACCACCCCGGCGTGCTACGTTATGGCAAAGCAGATGGGCCACGAAGGTGTGCTTACCGGCAGCGTGTGCGTTACCACCACCCTGTTCAGCGCATTCAGCCTGACCTTCTGGCTGTTCGTGCTGCGGAGCCTCGGATATATTTTATAACATCTTTTGCATAGCACAACAGCGGACGGCCTGCAGGCTGTCCGCTGTTTGCTTTTCAGATGTTACTTGGGGAATCAGGCCGCACCGAAGGGATGCAGCTTCTGCCCTTTATTCTGTCATTTCCAGTTCAGAGATCCATTCCCGCACGCGGTCCGGGCGGTTTGTGACGATGGCATCCGGCTGCAGGGGCCAAAGGTCTTTCACGGCCTGTTCCCCGTCCACCGTCCAGTATGCCGCCTTGATGCCCAGATCATGCAGCTTCTGCACCATGCTGGGCTGCTGGTAAGCGGTGTGATATTCACAGCTCACCCAGTCCGGCTTGAAGTCCAGCGTCTGCACATACTTTACCGGGTCCCGCTGTTCCAGCAGGCGCTGGGCTACCTCTACCAGACTCTTGCCCGGAAAGTTCGCCTGCAGCATACTGATCTGATTGCCCATCCAGCGCAGGGCCCAGCTGCAGTTTTCGTCATCCACATTTTCCACCGACAGCGGCGGCAGCTGTGGAAAATCATCCTCTTCCAGCCCGTTCTGCAGGCCAAGCATTTCCCATGTGCTAGTGGGCAGCGCCATGGTCTCCAACGCACCGTAGACCAGCACGCCCACCTTCAGCTCCGGCATCAGCTGCTTTGCCTGCCGCAGCAGGTCGTGGTTGAACGAGATCACCACCAGACGGTCGGTAATGTTTGCTGCACGCACCTCCTCGATCACGCGGGGGACAAAATCCGGGTCGTCATCGATGGTGGCCTTCATTTCCAGCTGAACGATGGTACCTTCCATTTCCCTGCACAGAGCCAGTGCCTCCTGCAGGGTAGCGATCCTCTCGTTCCGATAGTTCACATCCTTCCAGCTGCCAAAGTCCAGCGCCTTCAGCTCGCCCTCGGTCATGTCGTAGATCTGGCCACGCATATCGGTGTGCCAGTCAATGACAAAATCGTGGTGGATCACCAGCTTTTTATCGCTGGTCTGCTGTACGTCCATTTCCACGCCGTCCGCGCCGATCTCCATCGCCTTGCGGAACGCAGAAAGGGTATTTTCCGGCGCAAGATAGGACGCGCCGCGGTGTGCAATGATCTCAGGTGTCATAAATTCCAATTCTTCCTCACAAATTTATTTTTCTGTAAATTTCAGGCAAGGTCGGTGCCGTTTGAAGCAATGACCTTTTTGTACCAATAGAAGCTGTCCTTGCGGCTGCGGGCCAGTGTGCCGTTGCCGTCGTTGTCCTTATCCACATAGATAAAGCCGTAGCGCTTTTTCATCTCACCGGTGGATGCGCTCACAAGGTCGATAGGGCCCCATGTGGTGTAGCCCATCAGCGGCAGGCCGTCCTCGTTGACGGCCTTTTCCATCTGCTCGATGTGGGCGCGCAGATAATCGATGCGGTAGCTGTCGTGGATGGAGCCGTCCGCTTCCACGGTATCCACCGCGCCAAGGCCGTTCTCCACAATGAACATGGGCTTTTCGTACCGGTCGTAGATGGTGTTCAGGGTCACGCGCAGGCCCACCGGGTCGATGGCCCAGCCCCACTCGCTGGCCTTGAGGTACGGGTTCTTCACGGCTTCCAGCACCGCATTGCCGTCGGCCTTTTCTTCTGCCAGGATCTCCTGATCCGTGGTGATGCAGCGGCTGGAATAGTAGCTGAAGGAGACAAAATCCACGGTGCCTTCTTTCAGAACCTGCTCATCGCCCGGCTCGGTGTGTAGGGTGATGCCGGCCTTCTCCATCCGCTTTTTTGCCCACACCGGGTAGGCTCCCCGGACCTGCACATCGGTAAAGAAGTAGTTGTCGCGGTCCGCTTCCTGCGCGGCACGGATATCCTCCGGTGCACAGGTGCGCGGGTAATACTGGCCTGCCGCCAGCATACAGCCCACCATGGCACCGGGCATCTTTTCATGGGCCAGCTTGACCGCCTTTGCGCTGGCCACCAGCTCATGATGTGCCGCCTGATACTCCACCTGCTGCACATTCTCGCCCGGATAGAACACCAGCCCCGCGCCGGTAAAGGGCAGATGCAGCAGCATGTTGATCTCGTTGAAGGTGAGCCAGTATTTCACCTTCCCCTTGTAGCGGTCAAACAGCACTTCACAGTAGTGCACATAGGCATCCACCATGCGGCGGTCTTTCCAGCCGCCATACTTTTTTATGAGGGCAATGGGGGTATCGAAGTGGCAGATGGTCACAAGCGGTTCAATGCCGTATTTGTGGCACTCATCAAACACATCCTCATAGAACTTCAAGCCTTCTTCATTGGGCTGGGCATCGTCGCCGTTCGGCAGGATGCGGGTCCATGCGATGGACAGCCGGAAGCACTTGAAACCCATCTCGGCAAAGAGGGCGATGTCCTCTTTATAATGGTGATACAGGTCAATGGCTTCATGGCTGGGATAATAGTGCTTGTCGTCGCACTCCAGCATTTCCAGCCGACCCAGCGCCACCGGGAAGCGGTCCGGGCCAAACGGGGTCACATCCACGGTGGCAAGGCCCTTGCCGCCTGCCTGCCATGCGCCCTCGCACTGGTTGGCAGCGGTGGCACCGCCCCACAGAAAATCTTTGGGAAAACTGCCCATATGTAAACCCTCCCTATTTTAATTTGTTGATTATAAGATACCGCACAATCGCCGGAATGTCCATGCCTACATTTTACAAAAAGGTGCTTCATTGTTGTGAAAGTACGACTTTTATCGTCAAATCGCCGAATTTTGATTCTATTTTTCGTACATTTTTCACGAGAAAAATGCAAAAACGGCCTGATTTTCCTTTCATTCTGTTTCTTTCAAACTGTCCGCAGACATGGTACAATAATCAGGTAAGATACACCGCCGCTTTTTCGGCATTGGAAAATGGAGTGTTTGATTATGACTGAGTTCAAGCCCATTAAAGAAGGCAAGGTTCGTGAGATCTATGATAACGGTGACAGCCTCATCATGGTTGCTACCGACCGCATTTCCGCGTTTGATGTCATCCTGAAAAACAAGGTCACCAAAAAGGGCACCGTTCTGACCCAGATGAGCAAATTCTGGTTCGATTACACCCGCGATCTGCTGCCCAACCATATGCTGAGCGTGGACGTGAAGGATATGCCTGAATTTTTCCAGCAGCCTCAGTTCGACGGCAACAGCATGATGTGCCGTAAGCTGACCATGCTGCCCATTGAGTGCATCGTGCGCGGCTACATCACCGGCAGCGGCTGGGCCAGCTACCAGAAGACCGGCAAGGTGTGCGGCATCCAGCTGCCCGAGGGCCTGAAGGAATCCGACAAGCTGCCCGAGCCTATCTACACTCCCTCCACCAAGGCCGAGATCGGCGACCACGACGAGAACATCTCCTACGAAAAGAGCATCGAGGTGCTGGAAAAGCAGTTCCCCGGCCACGGCGAGGAGTACGCCACCAAGCTGCGCGACTACACCATTGCCCTGTACAAGAAGTGTGCTGAATATGCGCTCTCCCGCGGCATCATCATTGCCGACACCAAGTTTGAGTTTGGTCTGGATGAGAACGGCAACGTGGTGCTGGGTGACGAAATGCTCACCCCGGATTCCTCCCGCTTCTGGCCGCTGGAGGGCTATGAGCCGGGCCACAGCCAGCCCTCTTTTGATAAGCAGTTCGTGCGAGACTGGCTCAAGGCCAACCCCGACAGCAACTACGATCTGCCGCAGGACGTGATCGACAAGACCATTGCCAAGTATCTGGAGGCTTACGAGCTGCTCACCGGCAAAAAGCTGTAAGATCGACCGTATAAACGTACAAAAAAATGCTTCCGTGCGCTGCACGGAAGCATTTTTTGTTTCACTCACTCAGCTCCGCGCTTTCCTCGGAAAAAGCTTCGGACTCTGCCGTTTCTTCGTTTTCTTCGTCCAGCAAGTACTGCACCTCGGTCTGCTTTGCCATCTGGTCAGCCGTCCAGTCCAGCTGCGCAATGCCCACCAGCTCCAGCGTGTACTGCTCCACCTGCTGCAGTGTTCCCGTGCCAAGGCTCTCTTCCGGGTCGTTGTCCGGCGACCATGTAATGCGCAGCTCATTCGGCTGTGCGCTGCATTGCTGCACGGCATCGGTCACGCTGCGGCAGTCCTGCGCAAAGGCCTGTACGCTGTCATAGCCGCCAAACAGCTCCACAGTCAGGCTCAGATAGCCGTTTCCGGCATTCACATCCCGCAGCGTTTTCGCCTCACTGCTGTACAGGTAGGCGTTTCCGCTGATATTCTTTACACGGATATCCGGGGCTGTTTGTTTGATCTTGTCATAGGCTTCTGTCGTATATTCCTGCCCCAGCTTCATGCTTGCCTGATTCCGCTCCGGGCCGAGTTCATCCCACACCACCGGCAGCAGCGAAAGGCCAAAGCACCCGGACATGAGCACAAGGCAGATCAGCACCGACCAGAAATCGTATTTCCAGCGGCCCGGGCGGGCGGCAAAGAACAGCACCTCGCCGCCCAGCAGGATCAGCCCTGCCGCTGGGGCGATCTTAAGCGTCAGCTTCCAGTCAAAGCCCGGCACAAAATAGGCAAGCAGAAAGAAGATGCCCGCTGCGATCAGGCATACGCCCAGCGTAAAGCTGCCCACCCGGCGCAGCGGCTGCGGTTTTGCAGGCTGCGGTGCTTCACCGGTCAGCGGCGCATCATTTCTCGTCTCGTCCATCGTCGGCATCCTCCGTCTCATCGTCCGGGGTCACGGGCTTGCCCAGCAGAGCCGAGAGCTTGGGCATGGCAAAGCCCCTTGCTTCCGGCTCTGCCTGCGCATCCTGTGCAGTATACTCGGTAAAATCTTCATCTTCGGCATCGTTCTGCGGCTTCTGCTTTCTGCCCTTGGGGCCGCGCACCAGCCACGCACCGCAGATGATCAGGGCCACGCAGACCACCACCTCCGGCAGCTGATCCATCATCAGGTAAAGTGCGCGGAAGAAAGGGCTGCTCTGGCCCCAGCGCCACACGATATCCCCCAGCGTGTTCATAAGGATGTTCTGGTAGGCCACCAGTGCGCCCAGCGCGATCAGGCCCCAACCCAGCAGCTTATGGCTGTCCAGCATGAACTGTTCCATGCGCTGGTCGTGCCAGTTGATGTGCACCAGATAATCGTCCTGCGGGGCGGTGCCTGCGCCGATCTGCGCCCGGAGATTGAAGGTGTCAAAGAAGCTGTACATCCACACAATGGGCATGGCTACATACAAAACTTCCAGCAGAGTGCTCGCACCAAAGGCCACGCAGAACATCGTAATGAGCGAAAGGCCGCGCTTCATGTAGCCCTGATACATCTGGCCTGCGCCCGGGCAAAAGGCGAAAAGGAAGGTCAGGATTCCGTTTTTCATCATAATCGATCTCCTTATTTTGTTTGATCTGCAAGTGGCGAATTTTTGTATTTTTCTGCTGCAGGGCCGCCGGCTCCGAACAGCAGGTCATTGAGTGCTTTTGCCAGCGAAGCCTGCTGCTTCGGCTCGTCGTCGTCCATTGGCTTTCCCAGTATTTCCAGCTGGGCGGACGGTCGGTCATCTTCCACCGGCTTGCCCAGCTGCAAGACTTCTTCGGTCTGGCTCTGGCTGGTCTCCGGTGTCCATGTGTGCAGCTCCTGCCGGAAATTCAGCAGCTGGTCTATGGTGCCGGAGCGCCACATGGTAAAGGCCAGCACCGCCGCCACACCGGCCACTGCGGCACGGCCCCATGTGTTCTGCATCAGCCGCACCCAGATGGCGGCCATCACCGCCTTGTGCGCGGAGTGGGGCGGCGTTTCCAGCGCATCTGCCGTCAGCAGAGCGGTGTAGCGGTCCATGCATTTATCGCAGTAGGATAAATGCTCGGCGGTTTCCAGCCGGCCCAGCTCATCCAGCCCGCCTGCCTGCAGGGCCTGCAGGCCTTCGTCGGTCAGGCAGCCGTTTTTGTCAAACAGTTCCATGTACGCACTCCTTTCCATCGTTTTCACGCTGTAATATCTGCTGTGCCAGCATCTTTTTTGCCCGGTAGATCTGTGCTTCCACCGTCTTGGGCGGGCGGCCGCACAGCTGTGCCGCCTCGGCCATGGTGTGCTGTTCCAGCAGCACCAGACGGCAAGGCGTTCTGTAGGGCTCCCGCAGGTCCAGGATCATGGCGGTGAGCTCTTCCTCGCCCAGAGCATCCAGCACCTGCTGTTCCGGCTGGGTGCCGGGCGGCGCACCTTCCAGCGCCAGCACATCGTCGCCGGGAATGTTCACCCTGCGCACCCATGCGCTGCGCAGATAGTCCTTTGCCTTGTTGGCAGCGATGCGTGCCAGCCACTGTTTTTCAAACCCGGACGGGCAGCGGTCAATGGCCCGCCATGCCGCCAGAAAGGTCTCCTGCGTCAGGTCCTGCGCATCGCCGGCATCCGGCACCAGCTGGTGGCAGACCGTATACACGAGCGACTGGTATTTCTGCACCATCGCGCTGAATTCCAAGGTCGTCAACGGCCTGTCCACCTCCTTTCGGTTTCGTCCCGGTCCGACGAAGTGCAGCCCCTGCGCTGCCCTTCTGCACATTCATACGAAACAGCCGTTCAAAATCCTGCAAAAACTTTTATTTTTATGATACAATAGAAGTAGTATAGCACAAAAGGAGGCATTCGGCCATGGCTGTCAGTACCCGTCAGGCACTTTTGCAGGCACTTTCCGCTGCCGTTGGCAGCTACGTTTCCGGCCAGCAGCTGGCCGAGACCCTCGGCGTGAGCCGCGCTGCCGTGCACAAGGCCGCTGCGGCCCTCACGGCCCAAGGGTACGCGCTGGAAGCTGCGCCCCGCCGGGGCTACCGGCTGGCAGGCGGCGATCCGTTCTGCACCGAAGCCATCGGGGACTACCCTGCACCCATCTATTTATATGACACGCTGGAAAGCTCCAACCGCACGGCAAAGCTGCTGGCGCTGGATGGTGCACCCCACGGCACACTGGTGCTCACCGCCCACCAGAGCGCCGGACGCGGCAGGCTGGGCCGGAGATTTGAAAGCCCGGCAGGCAAGGGCGTTTACTGCTCGGTGCTGCTGCGCCCGGAAATGCCCGCCGCCAACGCCCAGACCGCTACCATCAGCGCCGCGGTGGCGGTGTGCCGTGCCGTGAAAAAGCTCTGCGGGCTGGAGCTTGCCGTCAAGTGGGTCAACGACCTGTACTATCAGGGCAGAAAGGTCTGCGGCATCCTGACCGAAGCGGGGACCGACCTCGAGAGCGGACAGCTGGAATGGCTGGTGGTCGGCATCGGGCTGAACCTTACCTCCACCGCTGCCGACTGGCCGGAGGAGCTGGCCCGCAGAGCCGGGAGCCTGTACCCCGGCGGGCCTGCCCCGGTGAGCCGGGCCGCACTGGCCGGGGCCATTGCCCGGGAGCTGCTGGCCCTGTGCCCGGCGTTTGACTGTCTGGATGAGTACCGCGCCCGGTGCTTTGTGCCCGGCCACTGGGTGACGGTGTGTGCCGAGACCGAGACCTACGCCGCAAAGGCCCTTGCCATCGACGAGGAAGGGCGGCTGGTCATTCAGCGGGAGAACGGCCGACAGGAGGCTCTGCGCTGCGGCGAGGTGACCACACGGCCTGCACGGACCGAATAAGACGCAAAAAAGCACCCTTTCCCGCCCGGAAAGAGTGCTTTTTATGTTCTGCACTTATGTATCCAGATCCACGGCTTCCAGCACCGTGATGTCCTCTTTTTCAAAGGCGGTGCGGATTATCTCGGCAAGGCCGGGCATTTCGGCCTTGTTCTCGATGCACAGGGTGATAATGCCGTTCAGGCTGGAGGCTTCCACACCCATGGAGCCGCCATCCGGCGGAACCCAGACATTGAAGTCTTTGGTGTACTTCTGAAGCTCCTGCGTGGCCGGCAGCAGCGGATTGCCCAGATAGCTGAGCCAGAAATCCGCCGGGACACCGCTGATGTACTCACCCATCTGGAACACCCTCTGCTTGATGCGCAGGGGTGCTTTCTGCTGGTCTACCTTGTACACCCAGCTCATTTGCTGGACCATCTGGCGCAGCTTTGCCTCCGGCTGCAGGGTGCGGAGCACCTCGGCATCCATTTCCGGCACGATGTCCGCAAGGCGGGTGTCATCGTTCAGCTTCACGCCGCTCTGGAAGGAGCACACGCAGTTGTAAAGGGCATCCGGCACGCCCGCTTCCCTGCGGGTATCTGCCGAGTAGGAATACTGGATCTCGTCTTTGCCCAGATAGCTGCGCAGCGCAAGGCTCAGCAGACCGGCCAGCGCTGTAAAGGGCTTGACGCCGTTCTCCACTGCCCTGTCCACAAGGCTCTGCTTGGTCAGCCGCACCCGGGTGCGGCGCATCCTACCCTCGTAGGTCTGCACCACATCCCTCTGCATCGTGCTCTCGGTGGCTGTGAGGGGTGGATATTTTTCCATCATGGCCTCGATGTCATAGGCCGGGCTGCACACGATGGGCGTGTTTGCAAACGCCGTGCCATAGCGCAGGTTGCAGTACTGTTCCAGAATGCGGGTGAGGAAGGGCGACACCCCGTGGCCGTCCATGAGGAAATGATACCAGTCAAAATAGACGGTGTCCCCCTCACAGCTTACGCTGAAAAGATAGCCGTTCGTTTCCTCCGGGATATCGCGCTGTGCACTGCCCTGATACACAAGGCAGGGGTTCGGGTTCGGCTCCAGAAAAAAGCTCCGCTTTTCCTGCACCAGCTGTACCCGATAGTACGGTGCGGCCGAAAGCGCCGCCTCCAGTGCGCGCTGCAAAAGAGCGGGTTCCACCGCATCCTGCAGCGCAAACTGGTACCGACACAGGATCTTCTCCCGACGGAAGAAGTACATCGTTCCCTGAAAGATGTACTCCGTCGAGCGCTGCGACTCATTCATGAACTGTTACCCCGCGTTTGCCGCCAGATAATCCACCAGATCCCCTATGGTCACAAAGTTGCGCAGCTCCTTTTCAGGGATGCGCAGGCCGAAGGTCTCCTCGAGGTCTGCCACAATGGTCAGGATCTCCATTGAGGACAGATCCAGATCGTCCATCAGGACGCTGTTCTCATTCACATCTTCGGGAGAGACCTCGGCAACATCCTCCAGGATGGCCAGGATCTGGGAAATGATCTCTGCTCGTTCCATAGAAATTTTCTTCCTTTCCGTGACGGATAATAGGCACAATCTCCTATGCCTTTCCATAATAATACCCTGATTCTCTCCTGTGCGCAAGGGTTCCGGCAACAAAGCTTTGTTTTTTGTCGGAACTCCTGTTTTCAGTCTGCCGGTCTGCCGGCCCATTTATGCATCCGGGCATTCGATCGCATCCGTATCACTGGCGCAGCAGCTTGCCTGCACCGTTGCGCGGCAGCGGCTCGGTGCTGAACTCCACTGCGCTCATGCGCTTGTACAGCGGCAGGGTGCGGTTTGCCTCGGTGATAAAGTCCCGCACCTGCTGCTGTTTGTCCTCATCGCAATAGACCACCACGCCGATCTTCTTGCCCATTTCTTTTACAACACATTCCTTCACGGCTTCGCACTTGCCCACGATACCTTCCAGCTCTTCGGGGTTGATGTTCTCGCCGCTGTCCAGAATGATGAGGTTCTTCTTGCGGCCGGTCAGGAAATAGTAGCCGTCCTCGTCCTTGCGGGCCAGATCGCCAGTGTGGAACCAGCCGTCCGCGTCAATGACCTCGGCGGTGGCCTCCGGGTCCTTGTAGTAGCCCAGCATGATGCTGTCGCCGCGCATGCACAGCTCGCCGTCCTCGGCGATCTTGTAGTCCAGATAATCGTTGCCCTGACCCACAGCGCCGATGTGCTTTGCGTCCTGTGCGTAGTTGATGATGCCGTCGCCGCAGGTCTCGGTGCTGCCGTAGGTCTGCACCACGAACATGCCGTGTTCCGCCATATCCAGCATCACCTGCGGGTCGAACATGGCAGAGGAGCAGATGGGCACCCACAGCTCACCCAGACGGTCCTTGCGGCCGCGCATCACATCGTGGTGGAGCGAGTTCATAATGACCGGCACCACCGCCATGGCCTGACTGGGCATCCGCTTTACCTCTTTATAGAAGTTGCGGATGTCGCTGCTGACGTTCAGCGCCCAGCCTGCGTGGGCCCAGGAGAACAGGCAGATGAAAGCGCCAAGATGGAACATGGGCAGCACGGTGTACTGGCTCATGACAAGGTCCGGTTCGTGCTTATACGCCATCATGTGCTCACCGATCTGGGTGTGGGCACGCATCACCGAGAAGAAATTCTTCTCGCTCAGCATCACGCCCTTGCTGCGGCCCGTGGTACCGGAGGTGAACATCAGGACCATCAGGGCTTCGTGGTCGATGCAGCGGGTCAGCTGCGCAGGCTCATAGCTTCGGAAGCCATCCATGGGGCGGAGGATATCGCCGTAGGCAGCCTTGAGCTGGTCGTTGAAGCCGTAGTCGTCGCCGTCGGTCAGGATGGTGTCCGGCTCCACAAGGCCCAGCTCGTAGCTCAGCTCGTCCCAGCTCTTGCGCTGGTTCAGCAGCACCAGCACCGCACCGGCCGCCACCACGCCAAAGGTGTTCACGGCATACTCGTAGCTGTTCTTGGTGAGCAGGCAGATCTTTTTGCCCTTGATCTCCGGGATGGTGGACTGGAAGTAATTCACCGCCTTGCGGATATCCTGCACATAATTCTTATAGAGGATGGTGGTCACGGCATCGTTTGCGGTGTCGTAGAAGCGGAAGGCCACATTATCCTTGAAGCGGTCTTCCATGTTGATGGTGATAAGGTCGTAGACATTATCCAGCACTCTGATCTTACGCATTGTTCTGTTTCCTCCTGTGTTCAGCGCAGCAGTTTTCCCATGGCGTTGCGGGGCAGCGGCTGTGCGCTGAACTCCGGCACCATGCGCTTGTACAGCGGCAGGCCGCGGTTGACCCCAGTGACGAACTCCTTCACCGCATCCTGCTTTGCAGGGTCACAGTAGATGAGGGCACAGATCTTTTTGTCCTTTTCCTTCACGATGCACTCCTGAATGTCCGCACAGGGCACCAGCAGCTTTTCCAGCTCCTCGGGGCTCACGTTCTCGCCGCTGTCCAGAATGATCACGTTCTTCTTGCGGCCGGTCAGGTACATGTAGCCATCCTCTTCCACCCGGGCAATGTCGCCGGTATGGAACCAACCGTCTGCATCGATGACTTCTGCAGTGCCTTCCGGGTCCTTGTAGTAGCCCAGCATGATGGGGTCGCCCCGCATGCACAGCTCGCCGTCGTCCAGCTTGTATTCACAGCTGAGGTCCACGTGGCCCACGCTGGTCAGGTACTTTGCCTCCTGCGAGGAGTTCCATGCGCCGTCGCCGCAGGTCTCGGTCAGGCCGTACATCTGGGCCACAAAGAAGCCCTTCTCCATCATATCACTCAGAATCTTGGGGTCGAACATGGCAGCGCCGCAGGTCAGCACGCACAGGCCGTTCAGGCGGTCACGGCGGCCCTTCATCACATCGCTGTAGATGCTCTTCAGCAGCACCGGCACCACCGCCATCACCTCGCTGTGCATGGCACCCAGATCACGATAGAAATACTTCAGGTTGTTGCACAGGTTGATGGAGTGGCCGGTGATGCTCCACGAAACAAGGCTGGTCATGGCGGAGATGTGGAACATGGGCAGGGCGGACAGGGACGAGAACTCGTCGGTGTTCCAGCCCGTGTACTTCTTCACATCGTCAAAGGGGTCCAGAAAAGCCGGCATGGCGCTGAACAGGTTCTTCTGGCTCAGCATAACGCCCTTGCTGCGGCCGGTGGTGCCGGAGGTGAACATGATAAAGGCCAGAGCAGAGAGGTCCTCCACCTCGGTCACGTCCTCGGCAGGCTCATAGGCCGCAAAGACATCCATGGGCTTCAGGATGCTGCCGTAGGTCTCAGCGAGGGCAGGCTCCCGCTCCGCGAACTCGCCATCCTGCAGGATGCACACCGGCTCGGTGAGGTCCAGCTCATAGGAGATGGCATCCCAGTCCTTGCCAAGATTCAGCGGCACAGCCACGGCTCCGGCAATGACCGTGCCGTACATGCAGATGACATACTGGTAGCTGTTGCGGGCCAGGATCGCCACACGCTTGCCGCGCACGTCGCCATACTCTGCACGCAGGAACGCCACGAACCGGCGCAGATCCTGGGCATACTGTGCGTAGTGCACCTCGGCCACGCCCTGCTTTTCTTCATCATACCAGCGCAGAGCCACACGGTCTGCAATGTTGGTTTCCATATTGCAAAGGGACTGATACAGTGATGTAATCATTTTTCTGCCTCCATTTTTATCATCCGATCCGGCGCTCCTGTGTACGCCAACACAGATCCTTCCAGTCATTTCCAACTGTGCCCAGTATACAATAAGGCCTGTGTCAATGCAAGAGTTTTGCAACATTTAATTCCCAATATTGACAATAAATTCTTGCATATCATGTCGTTTCCAGATGTAAATTCTGCCTTTCGCTGCGAAGCCGCCCTGCCTGTGCTATGCTTTTATTGCAGGCGGCAATGCGTCCCCGCCCACCGGACTGCAATTCAAAATTGACAGTCTGTGCAAAAAGCATTATACTGGGTTCATATCCATACAAAATTTTATCTTTTTCATTCAAAATCTACGCATTGTGCGGCATCCGGCTCTGTTGGAACGTCCCGCGCAAGGAAGGAACCTCCATGGAAGGAACCAAGCCCCGCACCGCCAGCTCCATCGGCATGTTCGACATGCTAAAGGGTGCCGGTATGCTGACCATCGTTTTTGCGCATACCGCCGAGCTTTATCCTATACAGGCGGTCAGCGGCCTGTCCCTGACCGCGTTTTTCCCGTTCATCTATCGCGAAGCGCTGATGGCCGCCTTTTTTATTGCCAGCGGCTACGGCTTCCGCAAGCGCTCTATCCACAAGTGCATCCACCAGCAGCTCAAAAGCCTGCTCAAACCCTATGCTTACACGGCGCTGTTCACCTGCGTGCTGCACTTTATCATTCATTATAAGACGTTCCAGTACCTGCCCGGCACCATCGGCGAGTCTATCAAGGTCACCGGCGGCTTTCTGCTGGGCCTGCCCCACACGGCCGAGTATTTCGGGCAGGAGTTCTTCTCCTGCGGGCCGATGTGGTATCTGCTGGCGCTGGTGGTAGGCTGGGTGCTGCTGGATGTGATCCTGAACATCTTCCCGGAGCGCTATGTTCCATGGGCTGTGGCAGGCTGCGTCCTGCTGGGCTGGGGCGCGAGCCTTGTGTGGGAGCTGCCCTTCTGCCTGATCCAGGGTGCCGTGGTGGTGTCTATGCACTCTGCGGAGACGGCGAGATCCAGGAAGGCCAGATCTGGGAGGCAGCACTTCTTGCAGGAGACAGAAAGCTGGACAACCTGATCGCATTTACTGATTACAACAAAATGCAGATTGATGGTTATGTAGGAGATGTAAACACCCTGGATCCTCTTGAGGACAAGTGGAAAGCTTTCGGATGGGATGTGCAGTCTGTTGACGGACATGATATCCAGCAGATCCTTTACGCTATCGACAATGCGAAGAAAGAAAAAGGACGTCCGTCCATGATCATCTTAAATACAATCAAAGGAAAAGGCGTTTACTTTGCAGAGAATCTGGTTGCCTGCCACAACATGACAATTACAGAAGAAATGTGGAAAAAAGCGGTGGATATGATAGATAAGGAGGAAATATGATGGTTTTAGAAGATAGATGGCTTCGGGAAACATATGTAGATCTGCTTATTGAATATGCCGCCAAAAATAAAGACATTGTTATTTTGGAAGCGGATCTTATGAAAGCTGGCGGAACCTTCCGCTTCGCTGAGAAATATCCGGAGAGAACATTTGATGTTGGAATCCAGGAAGCAAACATGATCGGAACAGCAGCTGGTATGTCAGAAATGGGCAAAATTCCATTCACCCATACATTCACAGCTTTTGCCACCAGACGAGTTTGCGACCAGGTTACCCTGTCCGTTGCTTATGCAGGACTGAACGTAAAGATGATGGGAAGCGACCCTGGTGTAACAGCAGAGTACAACGGCGGAACCCACATGAGCATGGAAGATGTTTCCATTATGAGAAATATTCCTGGAATGATTGTTTACGAGCCAGTTGACAGCGCACAGTTAAAAGCAATCTTCCCACAGATCGTAGACCACTACGGACCTGTATATATCCGACTTTTAAGAAGAAATGCAGTGAAGGTTTTTGAAGATGGGGA
>ENA-OPAW01000217-OPAW01000217.1-human-gut-metagenome-genome-assembly--contig:-NODE-217-length-36629-cov-3.351507_pt1 | contig 36629 bp, 20 predicted proteins | sample MGYA00241060_ERZ501436 | MGnify/ENA primary metagenome ERZ501436 (study PRJEB25962, sample SAMEA2042619) | human gut metagenome | biome: human gut; feature: human-associated habitat; material: faeces... | reverse complement strand
GCCCGCGTGCCTGTGCCCATGAGCCCGCATACCCGGGCTGACGGGCCCGGGCATGCGGGACGAGATAGAGATAACGGAATAAGACGTAGCATATCGGTATACAGACCATTAGAAGTATAGCAGAATACTGATGTTTACCCCCTTATTTGTGCCGGATAACAGGCGCTTTTGCTTGCAACGATGGTGTATTCCCCTCTACAACAGGCCATCCTTTTTTCCAGTTTACACGGTCGAGCATCAACACTCTTCCTTCAGGATTGGCCACACTGACAGCATGATAAAACATCCAATCCGCTCCTTTATCATCTGTTACGATTTCAGAGTTATGCCCGGGACCCACGAATGCTGCATTTTTATCAATCAGCACTTCGTGATGATTCTCCAGCATCGATGCCCCTCTTTTATCTACATAAGGACCGAATAAGTGTTTTGACCGCCCCACCACTGTGGTATAGGTGCTCTTTAACCCTTCACAACAGCGACCAATGGAAGCAAACAAATAGTAGTAACCTCCCCGCTTGTGAATATAAGTTCCTTCATAGGCTGTGCCTGCCACCTGCTGTGGTTTCATTCCTCCTTTCAGTGAAAGTCCGTCATCACTCAACTCGGCTCCATAAATGCCATGAAAACTCCCCCAAAAAAGATATTTCTTGCCGCCATCTTCTATATAGAAAGGATCGATACAGTTCTGAATTTCGATTTCGTTACTGCGGAAGAGTTTTCCATGATCGGTAAAAGGTCCTTCGGGTTTATCTGCGACAGCCACACCGATACCACAGGTCCACTCTCCACCCCAAACAGACATGGAGTAATACATCACATACCGATCACCGATTTTATTTATATCCGGCGCCCAAAGATTTCCTTTCGGCTCGAATGTAGGGCGGGTTTCATTGGTAAAAGCCGTACCCACAAAGCTCCAGTTTACCATATCTTTCGATCGGTGAATAGGAAGATTTCTGATATTTTCCGTTGCGTACAGGTAATAATAACCATCATCTGCCTTGATAACCGTAGGGTCGGGAAGGCTGTAATTAATAACGGGGTTGGAATACTGCTGTGCAATGGAAGGAACACAGAAAGAAAAAACAGTAAAAAGGGAAAATAAAAGTTTCTTCATGCTGAATATATAAATTAAGAAAAGTCCCCTTATTCAGTTTATCAGAAATAAACCCAAACATAGGAGACTTTAATTTTAACCAGTTATCAAATTATCTTTCTCTGATATAATAATACCGAGTTTCATATTTAATAGTAGAGCTACTACTACTCTCATTGTAACTGGTACTTATGGTAAAAGCTTCAGTATTGATCTCATCAGTTATAATTTCTCCTGTCCAACTATCGGCTGTATAAAATAAACGATCATCTGGTACAATACCATGCCCATGACAGTTGATCTCAACATGCCCTCCTCTTTTAGTCATAATTTTTAGTTTTCTTTGAGAGGAATCTAAAAGTTCAATAGAATAAAAAAGACCAGATCCACTCTGTCCCGCAGCTTCTAAATAATACTCAGTAGCTGTCACTTTATTCGTGCTACTTACTTCTGCTACTTCATCCTTCGATGTATTAGCCATTACATTTGTCATACCAAAGAATGCAAATGCCAACATTGCGATAAAGAATTTCTTGTTCATAATACAATTAATTTAAGAGTTAATAAAAGGTTTATTGAAAAAGAAAAAGGTATCAGGAAAGCCCGATACCCTTTTCCCTATTAAACATTGATATGAATTATTTCAGTCGGATTACTTCAGAGTAAATTCCTTGATCAGAACCTTTTGGCCATATACAAATACGGCCGAAAAGAGTACCTCTTTTCAAAGCTGTTTGAAACATTTTATTGTCTGTATAGTCCTTAGGAGTAAACTCATAGCGTGCACCTGTTACATTTATTTCAGCCATTTTGGCACCATCTGCATCATCAAAACGATCAACATTATGTTCACCATCATTTATGTATTGAGTTGTTCCTAACATAAAGAAGACACGGTCTATTTCTTTCCCCGCAATCTTTTCTACATTGAAGGAAGCTGTCACTACATTACCATTCAGTTTCATCTCAGCATTTCTGACCATGTAATAAGGAACGACCTCTACATTTTGTACAGTATTACCAGAGACAATAACATTAATAGTATCGCGGCCTTCTTCTGACCAAGGGCCATTACCACTTTTGGTGATCAATTGATACTCACCATCAAATAAGCATGCGGAATAAGCTCCGTCTTGATTTACAAAAACTTCAATCGGATCATGCTTTTCATAACCACGCTGATAAAGGAACAATCGGACCGCCTCATTTCCACGTAGTTGCAAAGCCTCTCCTTCATAAACGACCTTTCCAGTCAGCATTGATTCCGGAGCATCATAATTATCCTTTGTACAACTGGTAATAACTATCATTACCAATAGTAGTGCTGAAAAAATTTTGGATATTGCTTTCATTATTTCTTTCTAATTTAAGATTATTGATACGGGTTCTTCACCAGTTTCGGATTGTTATTCAGCCAACCATTATCTAACTCAGCATAATAATGTTTAGGTAGACATTTCAACGGATTTCTATAATAACGATTCATATTTTCTTCAAAGAAAACCCATTTTCCATTCTTATCATCGTCAGAGACAACTAAGAAAGGCCACAAGCCACGGCGTGTAGCCGTGATATCCATTTCTGAGCCTGTCCAGATCTTATCAGCTTGACGCCAACGTTTCAAATCCCACCAGCGATGGCCTTCAAAGGCAAACTCTACTTGATTCTCATGCATAATCTGTTGATGGTTGACAGAAGCTAATTCTTTAACACCTGCTCTGGAACGTACTGCATTTATATATTTCAAAGCAGTAGCATCACTTCCACCATTAAGTTCATAAGCAGCTTCTGCAGCTATCAAATAAGCCTCAGAGAGACGGAAATAAACATTCCACATTTCAGATCCACGGTCAGTTCCGGCAGAAGTCGTTTTATCAAGATATTTACGGATATAAAAACCAGTACGATTACACTCACGTTGGTCATTACGTACCATCGGACCATTCAAAGCTGTAACATATCTTCCTTGCTCATCTTTTTCTCCAAGACTCTGACCCAATTTCTGTTCCCACTGTCCATCAGCGTTTTTAATCCATTGTCCTGTTTGCAAAACGACAGTTTTATCTCTAAAAGAAGAACCAGGATAAAGAATCGTTCCGGCTAAACGAGGATCGCGACCTTCAAATAAATCTTCGGGATTAGTATAAAATTTAGGATCATCCTTTGTACCAACATCAAACTTAGCCCCTTCTCCCGGAGTATCTGTAGCTATAGGTTCAAAAGCTTCTACCAGATTTAGTAATGCAGACAAACGGCTATTTCCTCCATCTTCGGCACCATCATGGGGCTGTACTGACTTGGTATAACCATGAGTTTGTCCCGGATAAATATAATCACGTGACCAAATGACTTCTGTATTGCCATTTTTTTCACATACAGCCTTAAAGAAGTTGTCTGCTTTCTCTTGCGGAGTAGCATCATCAGCAACTCTCATCAAAGAATATTTTCCACTATTGATAACCTCTTCTGCAGCAGCTAACGCTTTCTTATAATAATCAGTTGCTTTCTCTGAAGAGATACCTACTACTCCTGTTTCCGGATTCAACAATGGATAATCGGCAACTGTATTGTATCGGGCAATAGAACCTGCATAAACAGCTGCTCTTGCTTCAAGCATTTTTGCGGCCCATTTAGTTGCACGAGCTCCATTCTTTGAAGGTTCGGTCGGCAACATTTCCGCAATGGCCTTACACTCTTCTATAATATAATCATACATTTCAGACTCTGTTGCACGAGGAACCTGAAGAGTAGTAATATCCATACCAGAAGTATAATCGTACACTTCATCGCCTACAATCGGCATTCCTCCCAAAGTACGACAAGTACAGAAATAAACCCATGCACGTATAAAACGAGCCTCTCCTTCCATAGGAGTTTTATCAACTTCAGACAATGCGGTCGATTCTCTCAATCCTTTTAAGAATTGGTTGATATTACGGATCAATGTATAATCATATGTACGCCACCAGTTACGATCAACTTCCTGATCATCTTTAGTATCATAAGTAATGGCCTCATCCAACAGAGCGAACCCATCCGTATCTCCTACATGTTGGCCTAATGATATACGTTCATAGAAATTAGCCAATACAGATTTTGTCAGATTGACATCTCCATAAACTTGATCTTCCGTCATAATGCGATCTGGCTTTTGGTCCAGAAATCCACTACAACTACTTAATGCCAGTGCACAAGCAGCAACAGCTATAAAATTTCTCTTTTTCATTGTTTGCTAAAATTTGAGGTTAATACCAAGATTTATAATACGTGGCGTTGGGTAAATCAAGCCATTATCTTTAGAACCTTCCGGATCAATAATAGGTACATTAGTCAATGTCAACAGGTTGGTTCCAGACAAATATACACGCAAATTACTAATACCCGATTTTGCTAACAAAATTTTCGGTAAAGTATATCCGAACTCCAAATTACGCAATTTGATATAACGTACATTATGCAGCCAGAATGTACTCTTTTCATAAGCAGATACTTCAGCATTATTCATACGTATCAAAGGATATTTACCAGGAATCAACTCACTATCAGCATCCCAAACATCTGCTAAATGCCAAGCATCCTTCAATACTTCATCGGGACTATTTCCATCATTCTGGAATGGACGTGCTGTTTCCCATTTTTGCATCCATGAAGTCATTCCGGAACCTGTCCAGTCCATCGAGAGATCAAAGCCCTTCCAACTAGCAGATAAATTGATACCAAAGTTCAGGTTAGGAGTTCCATCCTGTCTGTAACCAATAGGACGTTCATCCATAAAATTAATAACACCATCGCCATTTACGTCCTTGTAGATGATATCACCCGGCACAACTGTACGATTACCTTTACGGTCAATATCTACCGGATAAGTCGCTATCTGCTCCCAATTTTCAAAGCGTCCGACAGCCTCATATCCCCAGTTTATATAACCTACACGATGCCAAATACTATTGCGATATCTATCCCAAGAGTTACTGCGACGATCATCATATTGTTCCCAATCATAGAAACGAGAATAAGTCACATTAGCGCCAGCGCTATAATTGAAATCATTGATATTATCTGTCCAACGCACCATTGCATCATAACCAATATGGAGATCTGATCTCAGATTCTCTTTCGGCAATCCAAAACCAACCTCAGAAGGTAACAATACATCATAACGTGATTCCGGGATACCTGTACGTAATCGGCGGAAGAAGTCAAACTGAGCGGTCAACCGATTATTGAAGAAGCCCATATCCACACCAATATCCAATATTTTGGCTTTTATCCATGATAATGTCTGATTGGGCAATCCACGAGGAGCAGATCCTACAACATACTGTCCGTCGATAACCGAACCTCCTTTATTGTAGTCATAACCGGCCAAATAATCAAATGCAGAATAATCACTTACATTATCATCTCCTACTACACCATAAGAACCACGAATCTTAAAGTCAGAGAAAATATTTGCCAATTTACTCTCTTGCCAGAATTTTTCCTGAGAAATTCTCCATCCTAAAGATGCTGAAGGGAAGAATCCCCAACGATTTCCCGGACGGAACTTCCAAGAACCATCCCAACGACCAATAAATTCAATTAAATATTTATCAGCATAACTATAATTGATGCGTCCTAAATATCCCATTCGAGCTTGGGTATCATTTCCGTTATCATTAAACGTTTTAATTTCTTTAAATTGAATCAAGTTCAAATTATTAGCTACCGGACTTGAGATTATATTGAAATTCGGACTCTTGCGCTGAGAAGCTTCAAAACCGGCAATAGCATTAATATAATGATCCCCAAACTTACGATCAAAATTCAATTGGAAATTAGAGAATAAATCTTCATTTCTATGACGAATACGTTCACGATAAGGAGTATTCATTGATTCAGCTACTTCATAAGTATCATTAGCCTGATTATATCGATACAATTTAAAAGGATATTCATGATTTTCCATTTCTCTATAAGCGAAATAGTATCCCACCATTCCCTTGGCCTTCAATCCTTTCAGTAGTTCGTATTCTGCTGTAGCCTGCATTTGAAGCACACGCCAATCATCCGTCATCTTACCAGAGTTCTCATAGTTCAAAAGGGCAAAATTGGTATTAATATCTGTTGAGACCTTTTGCGGATAAAGAGGATTATCATTCGCGTACGGCCCCATTGTCGGCCAGTTCTTCAAGTTAGAATACAAAGGAAGATCATAATCATCACCTCCCGGAACTCCAGGATTCTTACGTGATTCGATACGACCATTCATACTTGCTCCAATCTTAAAACGATCATTGACTTTCATATCAATATTCATCTGAACATTGGTACGTTTGAATCCACCATAATTACGAACTGTGGCATCTTGATTGATATGTGACACAGATACATAATAGTTGGCTTTATCCGAACCTCCGGAAAAGTTAGTATTTACATAATATTGTGGAGATGTCTTCCAAATATAATCTCCCCAGTCAAATCCTGTATAACCTTTCTCCGTACCAGCCATCCACTTATCATAATCCTCTCTTGAGAATTTACGTTCTCCATCAGTTCGGCCGGCCCAAGTCTCAGCAGCTGTATATGCATTTACATACGTTTTAGCATCAGCGGGTTGAATCCATCTTGAGTTTTTCTGCCAGCCATAATAAGCATTGACAGAAACTGTATTTTTACTCTTCTGTTGTCCTTTCTTAGTAGTTACCACTACTACACCATTAGCAGCACGAATACCATAAATAGCAGCAGAAGCATCTTTCAATATTGAAATGTTTTCAATATCATTAAAGTCCATATTATTAAATTGCCCCTCATCCGACTGCACACCATCAATCACAAACAGCGGGGTACCCATATTACGAATCTGCAATGCAGTAGAAGCACCAGGACGACCATCTTGCATACGAGTATTCAGACCTGCGATCTTACCAACCAATGCTCCTGAAGCAGTAGATGCAGCTGAACGCTCGATATCCGTTGATTTAATCGCAGAAACGGCACCTGTCAAAGTAGCTTTTTTCTGTGACATACCGAAACCGGTAATAACGACTTCATCGAGTACTTTTGTGTCTTCCTGTAGAATTACTTTAACTGTGTTTGATGCGCCTACGTTTACTTTTTGTGTTGTGTAACCAATAAATGAGATTTCAAGTGTAGCTTTAGGGCCGACACTCAGCGAGAATTCACCGTTCATATCGGTGATGGTACCAGTCGTGCTTCCCGGCTCTTTTACATTAGCACCAATTACCGCTTCGCCATTGGCGTCGATAACTATACCCTTTACGGTCCGTTGTTGTTGAACGGAGTTCACAGCCCATACAGTTTCTGCTGCCGGGTTTTCGGCGCTGGCGAAACTGTAGGCACTTGGCAAAAGCGAAAAGGCAGCCATACAAAGTGGTATGCGCCACATTCTGCTACGACTTGCGAGCCAAAACATTTGTTCTTTTTTACGCATAGTACATAAATTTAAAAAACAGGTTCTATAAATCTTTAATGTATAAAAGCATCGTTATGGAAATAATCCCCGGGATATAAGACGGGATGTATTTCATAGTATAGCTCTTACGGTTTCGAAACATTGCAAAGGAAAGTTATATTTAGCTAATAAGACGATAATTTTCGTTCAATAAACAACAAAATCTGTTCTTTTTCAATATTTCAACCCTATTCACAGAGCCTCAAAACGACATCTGAACAGATTCTGCTATTTATTGAACAGTATTTTTCATCTCCTTTCTACGAATTTGGTCACCTTTGTATAATTCCTCATTTATTAATTAAATAATGTATTAAGCAAACATGAAATTACACATTGCTATGCTGGCAGCTACCCTGCTGTTATCCGGAGGAGCCTCGTACGCCCAAGGGAATAAACAGGAAAAAAAGGCGAAAGCCTACATGGTGGCAGATGCCCATCTGGACACTCAGTGGAACTGGGATGTACAGACTACCATTAAAGAGTATGTTTGGAATACGATCAGCCAGAACCTGTTTCTGCTGAAAAAGTATCCGAACTACGTGTTCAACTTTGAAGGCGGAGTGAAATATGCCTGGATGAAGGAGTACTACCCTGCACAATACGAAGAAATGAAGAAGTACATCGGGGAAGGCCGCTGGCACATTTCCGGAAGTAGCTGGGACGCAACGGACGCTCTGGTACCTTCGACTGAATCGTTCATCCGCAATATTATGCTGGGACAACAGTATTACAGACAAGAATTCGGAGTAGAAAGCACGGACATCTTCCTGCCCGACTGTTTCGGATTTGGCTGGACACTGCCTACCATCGCTTCACATTGTGGACTGATTGGTTTCTCTTCACAAAAGCTGGACTGGCGTGTGCATCCATTCTATGGTAAGAGCAAGCATCCGTTTACAATCGGCTTGTGGAAAGGAATAGACGGATCGTCTATCATGCTGGCACATGGATATGATTATGGCAGAAGATGGAATGACGAAGACCTTTCAGAAAACAAACAACTGAAAGAGCTGGCAGGCCGTACACCTCTTAATACAGTATACAGATATTACGGTACAGGCGATATCGGCGGATCACCGACACTGGGGTCCGTCCGATCTGTGGAGAAAGGGCTTCAAGGGAACGGTCCGGTAGAAATTATCAGTGCGACCAGCGACCAGCTTTATAAAGACTACCTTCCTTATAAGAATCATCCCGAACTACCGGTATACGACGGTGAACTGCTGATGGACGTTCATGGTACAGGATGCTACACCTCTCAGGCTGCCATGAAATTGTACAACCGCCAGAACGAATTGCTGGGAGATGCTGCCGAAAGAGCTGCCGTAACTGCCGAATGGCTGAATCAGGCCAAATACCCGGGAAGCACCATCAATGAAGCATGGAAACGCTTCATTTATCATCAGTTCCACGATGACCTGACAGGAACCAGCATACCGCGTGCCTACGAATTCTCATGGAACGATGAACTGATCTCACTGAAACAGTTCTCCAATGTACTGACTTCCTCCATCCATGGCATCGGCAGGGAATTGGATACACGGGTTAGCGGTATTCCGGTAATCCTTTATAATGCACTGGGATTTACAGTTTCAGATATTGCCGAAATCGAACTTGACCTTCCGAAAGCTCCTAAAGGAGTAACAGTATACGATGAAAAGGGCAAAAAAGTATCTGCACAGCTCATTTCTTATACTGACGGAAAGGCACGCATCCTGGTAGAAGCAACAGTTCCGGCTACAGGATATGTGGTATATGACGTACGCACATCGGGAACCGCCACAGGTGATGTTGCCCCCAACGTCAATACTTTGGAAAACTCCCTGTATAAGATTACATTGGATAAAAACGGAGATATCGTCTCTCTGACTGACAAAAAGAACGGCAAAGAGCTGGTGAAAGCCGGGAAAGCAATCCGCCTGGCACTCTTCACTCAAAATAAGTCGTACAACTGGCCGGCATGGGAAGTGCTGAAAGAGACAACTGACCGAACTCCGGTTTCGATTACGGATGATGTAAAAATGACTTTAGTAGAGAACGGAATCTTACGTAAATCGCTTTGTATAGAGAAACGTCATGGAGAATCGGTATTCCGCCAATATATACGGCTATATGAAGGCAGCCGTGCAGAACGCATCGACTTCTATAATGAAGTAGACTGGCAATCGACTAACGCACTGCTGAAAGCCGAATTTCCTCTCAACATTGAGAACGAGAAAGCTACATACGACTTAGGTATCGGAAGCATCGAACGTGGAAATAATATCGAAACCGCTTATGAAGTATACGCACAATATTGGGCCGACCTGACCGATCGTGACGGAAGTTACGGTGTATCGGTGATGAACGACAGCAAATATGGATGGGACAAACCGGATAACCATACACTTCGCCTCACACTGCTTCACACACCGGAAACACGCAACGGTTATGCATATCAGGATCACCAGGATTTCGGACATCATGTGTTCACTTATAGCCTCGTACCACATCAGGGAAAGCTGGACAAGCCCGGTACTGTGGAGAAAGCTGAGATACTGAATCAACAGTTGAAAGCCTTCCGTACTGAAAAGCACAAAGGAAATGCCGGAAAATCGTTCTCGTTTGCTTCTTCGGACAACCGCAACGTACTGATCAAAGCACTGAAAAAAGCGGAAGAAACCGATGAGTATGTAGTGCGCGTATACGAAACCGAGGGTCGGAAAGCACAGAGTGCCACACTGACTTTTGCCGGTGAGATCATCAGTGCCAGCGAAGCCAACGGTACGGAAAAGGCAATCGGCGATGCAACTTTCGAAGGAAACAAATTGCAGGTAAACATTACTCCTTATTCTGTAAGAACTTACAAGGTTCGCCTCAAACCATCGGGACGTGAGTCATCTCCGGTCGAATATGCCGCTTTACCGCTTGACTACGACCGCAAATGTGCTTCTTATAATGAATTCCGTGGAGAAGGCGACTTCGAATCGGGTTATTCTTTTGCAGCCGAACTTCTGCCGGATTCACTGATAGCCGGTCAGATCACTTTCCGCTTGGGAGAAAAAGAGATTGCGAACGGAATGACTTGTGAGGGTGACACCTTGCAACTGCCTGCGGAAAACAAATACAACCGTCTCTATATCCTCGCCGCCTCTACCGAAGGAGACAATCAGGCCGACTTCCGCATTGGCAAGCAGACCGCTTCATTCGTTGTGCCTTCTTATACCGGCTTCATCGGCCAATGGGGACATAAAGGACACACCGAAGGATATCTCAAAGACGCCGAGATTGCCTATGTCGGTACACACCGCCATGCATCCAACGGTGATCAGCCTTATGAATTCACTTATATGTTCAAGTTTGGTATGGATATTCCGAAAGGAGCTACCAGTGTAATCTTGCCCCGAAATGAGAAAGTGATTTTGTTTGCTGCTACCCTGGTTACCGAAAATGAACCGGCTACAACCGTTGCCGGCACTCTTTTCCGCACCAATAACGTAGGCAATGCAGCTACTGCCGGAGAAGGTAAAGAAGTAGTACGCGAAAATATCCTGAAAGGAGCTAAAATCATTGCTTGTTCAGGATACACCAACGATGAAGAAAAACCGGACTTCCTGCTGGATGGCAAAACGGATACAAAATGGTGTGACGTTTCACAAACGCCGAACTATGTAGACTTCGATCTGGGTAAAGCACAAAACATCAGCGGTTGGAAGATGGTGAACGCCGGACAGGAAAGTCACTCATACATCACCAATGGTTGCTTCCTGCAAGGGAAAATGAATCAGAGTGACGAATGGACTACTCTGGATGCCATAGATGGTAATCATGCAAATGTCATTTCACGTCCGCTGAACTATGACGGAAAAGTACGTTACATCCGTCTGCTTGTGACCCGTCCTACACAGAGCACCGGAGGCAGAGATACACGTATCTACGAACTGGAAGTTTATAAATAATGCAAATCAGTAGTGGAAGATTTGAAATTCAACTACTAACTTGCATAAACAAAGAAATAAGAAGAGTGGCTAATGGTTATGTACTGTCAGCCACTCTTTTTTCACATAACTCCCCTCAGAGTTTGATTTGCCTTGACATATCCCTGAATTTCAGTGCATCCTTCCTATCCAAGTTGGCCAACCTCGGTGAGTTAAGCAGACTGGGCCTACAGCCAGCATTGATTCACACCCAAACATCCTTATTAGTTAATTAGTTAGGGGCTCCAATGGAGTATCTTCTATAGGGAAATTAAGAAAGGGTTGTGTCCAAGCTGAACAAGCTTTGGATACAACCCTTAACAGTAAACTCTATTATATACCGGTTCTTATTATTTCTGCATTTTATCCATCAATACCTTCATCCAATAACCACCGATTACAGAGCGTGCCTTGAAACCGACAAATTTACCACTATCGGTATAATGCCAGTCGCTCAGCGGAACGTGTGATACGGTTTCGTTGGCATACTTATATACCGGAGAAATAAACTTCTCAAAAGTCGCTTTGTCCGAAGACATGGCAGCACTCCACATAATCCAGTCGGACTTAGTATATTCTTTGCGGGAATCCAACGGGAGACCATAAAGATTTTGTTTGGTCAGATAGTAAGCGACTTCTTTCTCCATCACATTGTTGGGGAAGAGGTGCAGATTCCACATTTTGTCCCAAATCATATTGTATTTCTGACTCCAGGTATTCTCACGGTCGAAAGCCAGACGGTAATGATCGCCTTCGCGTGCCATTTGTTCCCATTTGGTGGCCATGGCTTTGGCTTTAGCGGCATACCGGTCGGCTACATCATCCATACCGAGCATACGGGCCATTTCGCTATAACCGGCTACTCCCATGATGGCTTTTACCGAAAGATTGGCATTGTGTGCCCAGTGCCCGGCAAAGTCATCGGTACAAAGTTGATTTTCGGGATCTTGTCCGTATTCTACCAAATAATCCGTCCAGATAGTCAGTAAATCCCAGTACTTCTTGGCGTAATCGGCATTTCCTTCTACTTTGGCAATAGCAGCAGTCAGGACCACCATATTTCCACCCTCTTCAATCGGCATATCTCCTCCGTAAACCTGTCCGTTCGCAATAGGATATGTACCTATGTCATGAGCCGGGAAAGGTTTGTTCCAACGTCCGCTGGCACTGTATTCAAAAATACTGGTCATCATACCTTTCTGCAATTCGGGGTTATAAGCCAGGAAGAGCGGGGCAGACGGATAGGTAAGGTCGACGGTATTGATACAACCGTTACTATTGTTCTCTTTAGAGAAGAAGAGCAAGTTACCATCCGCATCCTTGAACAGCTTATGGGCGGCAATCACTTGGCGGTAAGCGAGCGCACACAGTTCAGAGTATTCTTTGCCACCTGCTTTTTCTGCATCGTTCAGAATCATTTGGTCGTAAGCGCGACAGCGTTCCATAACAGATGCATAATTGGCCTTGGCACGTTCGAAGGCATCAAAGATAGTCACTTTACCGTCATGTTTCCAGTAAGCCATACGAGGCTGGTAGAAGTATTCAATAGCTGAAATATCATCATATCCCAACATCAGGAAGCCGGATTTGCCATCGGCACCTACTTTGCCCAGGTTATCGGTATAGGCCATAGCCGGCATCTGGTCGGCACGACGGGTCACGCATTCGGCTTGCGTGGGCAATAAAGTACCCTTAGTCGCAAATTCGTTCTTCATGCCATAATAGTTACCCAGGCTTACAGCCGTATTGGCACCTATATTTCCGGCCAGATAAGCATATCCCCAGTCAATGCAGATTCCATCTCCTTTTCGTCCGAGGATAGGCTGATCGATGGTTCCCGCCTGCACATAATTGATACCGTTACGACGGATCACTTTCGAACGGGTAGGTTGCGTCAGTTCATTGATGGCAAGCTGTGGAGTGGTCTCCACGTACATCTGCACATCGTGCTGTTTTTTATCCAGCGAACGAACGCGGTAAGAAATATAATTAACGGGAGTAGACAACAAATCGAGGTCGTCCATCATCAAAGGTGCGGTAAACACCAGGTCCAGTTCCACCGGACCGCAAGTAAACGTGTAGTAAGTTTGTGTGGGGAGTACGCTTACCGATTTCTGGACGGCTGCCGTCTCAAAGCCCGTCGTCTGTTTGTTCAGGCGATAAAGGCCGAAATCTACATAAGCACCTCCTGTTGTGTTGTGACAGTGTGCGGCAAGTACGTTTTTTCCTTTTTGCAGCTTCTTCTTGGCTGCGTCCGATAGTTCGAGTAATACGTCGTTGTTCCATGAATAGTCCGTAGCAACCAGCTTTTCACCATTCAGGTAGAGTTCGAATACATCGTCGTGCGAATATTTCAGATAGATGGTTTCTCCGTTCAGGTCGTCATTGATCTGAAATTCACGACGAACCCAGATATCCGGAGTAGTCCAGCGAGTCTGGACACGAGGCATATCGGGAGTACCGAAAGCACCTTGTCCCTCTTTCCATCCGGCAGCATTGAACGAAAGGGTATTCCATCCCGCAGCCGGCTGGTCAAAAGTATAACTTCCCTGCCAGGTATCGGTATCCGTCATCGGAACAAGAGTCTCAAGGTTCAACTTATCTTTGCCCATAAAACGATAGGTTTTCCCATCCACACGTATGGCACCCAACAAAGGATGTTCCGTTCCGGTCCAATGCATCGTGCTGCTTTCATTCAGTGCATCTGTGGGCGACCAGATGGACAGATAAGGGTCGGAAGTGATGAGAGGCACTGCCGGAGCACGCAAAGCTACATTTTTACTCGCTTTGTACAAATCGGCTGCCTGTGCATTACATAGCATACCGACTGCTAAAGCCATTGCAAATAGTTTTTTCATTATTTTATTTATTTGTATGTTTCACTCAAAATCGTATCCTTCAACAATCTATACCTTAATCAAAAACTTGTGTACCTATCGACACCCTACTCTAATCACTTATTTAAAGAATTGCATATCTTGGTATTGATAGCCTTCACCTGGGCTTCATTCACCTTAATCACCTTACGGTCATATGTCATCAGTCCGTTCACTTCCATTTCCACATCAGTGGTCTGTGTGTAGACAGCAGCCGAGAAACCTCGCTGAATCAACCGGTACAATTCATTACCGTACTCAACATATTGTTTCGTTACTTCCTCCGGAGAATTGAACTTTACGTATCCCCAGTTGTGATTCGGTTCCCAAAGGTGTTCGTTTAATGCCAGTCCGATACCACCATATTCACCCAATACAGTAACACGTCCGGCATCATAGAAGTCGAGGGACGGATTGGGATAATGATGCAAATCGAGAATGTCACCACAAGGGAAGTGATTACCGCCACTTGCCGGATTCACCAAGCGTGAAGGATCATACTTCTTTGTCCATGCCGCAATATCTTCGGTCTTGAACTGTCCCCAACGCTCGTTGAACGGAACCCATACACCGATGCAAGGATAGTTGTACAAATAGTCCATGATCTCTTTCCACTCTTTACGATAAATCTGTTCCGACTCTTCACTACGATTCAGCTCGTTACCCGTGAAGTAATTATACATCTGCCATTCCGGCTCACGGTCACCGTTCGGCATATCCTGCCATACAATGATACCCAGTTTATCGCAGTGTGTATACCAACGTGCCGGTTCCACCTTCACATGCTTACGGATCATATTGAATCCGAAGTCTTTGGTTTTCTGGATGTCATACACCAACGCCTCGTCTGTCGGAGCTGTATACAACCCGTCGGGCCACCAACCCTGATCGAGCGGACCAAACTGGAACACATCTTCATTATTCAGTTGCAGACGTACAATTCCGTTCTTGTCACGACGGGTGGAATATTTACGCATAGCTGTGTAACTGTCTACTTTATCAGTCACTTTACCATTATTCAACAGAGCTATCTGCATGGAATAGAGAGCCGGAGAGGCAGGACTCCACAATTTTGCATCGGCAGGCATCTGAATGTCGATGGTCTGGCCATTCAGTCCTTTTCCGGTAGCAACCAATTGTTTGCCATCGAACACTTTCACTTCAATAACTTCGGAAGGACAACCGGTGCTGGTAGCAACATCTACGGTCAGTTTCTTTCGGTCGATATCCGAAGAAGTACGAACATTCGTTATATGACGTTCGGCCACAGGTTCCATCCAAACAGTCTGCCAGATACCTGTCACGGCCGTATACCAGATACCTTCGGGACGGTTCACCTGTTTGCCGCGAGGCTGAGGTCCGCGGTCTGTCGGATCCCATACTTTCACTACGAGCTTATTGTCTCCCTTAGCAGCCAAAGCAGCTGTAATGTCAAGCGAGAAAGGAGTAAATCCGCCGGTATGCTGCCCTACTTTAATATCATTCACCCAAATATCGGCTTTCCAGTCTACAGCACCGAAATTCAACATCACCTTTTTACCTTTCCAAGTGGCAGGTACAGTGAAATTACGCTGATACCAGAGTTCCTCATCGGGACTTACTTTCTTACCAACACCTGAAAGGCTGGACTCTACGGCAAAAGGAACCAGGATCTGTCCTTCATAAGCCGAAGGAACGGCTCCCTTTTCTGTGATGGCATAATTCCACAAACCATTGAGGTTTTTCCACTCTCCCCGTTCCATTACCGGACGCGGATACTCGGGCAGTACATTCTCAGGGTTTACCTGTTCAGCCCACTTTGTCTTGATTTTGTCTCCTGCCGGTTTCCATTGTGCAAAAGCGGAAGTAGCCATCGACGCTGTCAGAACTGCAATTAAAATGCTCTTTTTCATTGTCTTAAAATTATGTTTAACCTATTGATTACGCAATACGTTCCCCGGGGCAGGTAGTCGGCTACCTGTCAAACTAAGGAAAAACGTTCTAAATAACTATTTTATTTCAAGGGAATACCCGAAGGCTTCGGCAAGGCGACTCCTGCACGAACCGGAATCCCTAAATCGGGCATTCCGTTAGCATCCCATCCTATTTTCTGTATCCGCGGATTGCGGGTCTCAGGACTACCGGTATCTCCGTTGGTTACCTGACGGGCATGGTAAATCATATACCACTCCGTGCCATCGGGCGACGGAACAAACGAGAGACCACCCGGACCGTATACTTCGTTTTCCAACGATTGCTGAAATACCGGAACCAGACTTTTTGTCCAAGAGGCCGGATCGAGCAGATCACTTTCGGCATCGGCAGTCAGCATTCCGATGCAATAATAAGGTGACCATGAACCACTGGCGGCATAATAGAGAATCAATGTCTTATTATCCTTCGAATGGAAGAACTGAGGTCCTTCATTCACATAAATAGGATAAGCCGTACGGCTACCATCCGGATTTACCCACTGGCGTTCCCACTCATATTCGGGTCTGGATATCAAGACACGAGGAGAGTCAAGTGTCCACGGGTCTTTCATCCGGGCAATATAGATACATTGAGTTTCAGCATTGGTTCTTCTCTTGGGCCAACCGGACCAAACTAAATAACGAACTCCCTTATGTTCGAAAGTAGTGGCTTGTATACCCCAATTCCATTCGGGATTGGTCATAATGCTCCCCTTCATTTCAAATTTACCCTGCATGGGATCGGGAGAAGAGTTTTCAAGTACGTACAACTGATGGTTGTCCGTATTGCCATCATCGGCAGCATAATAAATATACCATTTATCATTTATATAATGAATCTCCGGTGCCCAGAGGTGACAACAATTGGACGGATCTTCCGGACGCCACACCATTTTACAAACAGAGTGAGCCATATCGGTAATGTCAGACGTTTCCCAAAGCAGGATTTTATCTTCTGTCCCATGTGTATAATAATACTTGCCATTATGGAACAGAGCACTCGGATCGGCTCCTTCCGGAAACAAAGGATTTACATATGTATCCTTTGCTGCACTTACCGACCTCTGTTTCTGCCCGCCGTTCTTGTTTCCACAACCGGCGCAGAAGAATAAGGTAGTAATAAATAGCAGGTAGATCTTTGTTTTCATAGCTTTTCGTTATTAAGATGCTACAAAGAAAAAACATTTTCGTTGAATAAAGGGATAAATACTGCTCAATAAACAAAAGAAACTGTTCTTTTTATGCTCCTATTGTTCACTGAACCTGTATTTCACATCTTATTGGTCAGTAATTGCTATTTATTGAATAGTTTGTTTCACACATTTCATGCAGAATTCACAAACTTTGTAGCATGATATCAGACGAAGCTACTGATTTGTATCGAAATAACCCCTAAATAATAACCATAAGTAAAAACACCCAAACATGAAAAAGATGAAAAATCTGAAAGGAGGCCTGGCAGGAATCCTGATTACCGCCGGATTACTGGCAGCATCGTGCACTTCCGATCAATCATCGTCGGCAGTAGCTATAGTGAATCGGCCCGACTGTGCACAAACCAACGTAAATTATGTAGGAAACCGCCTGCCACTGAAACCGATGAACTTCATTAAACTACCTGTAGGAAGTATCCAACCCGAAGGATGGTTAAAGAAATATCTGGAACTACAGAAAGATGGACTGACGGGGCATCTGAATGAAATCAGCGCATGGCTGGGTAAGGAGAACAATGCCTGGCTGACCCAAGGAGGAGACCATGGATGGGAAGAGGTTCCCTACTGGCTGAAAGGATATGGAAACCTGGCCTATATATTAAAGGATCAGAAAATGATCGACGAGGCCAAGATATGGCTTGAAGGTGCATTTGCCAGCCAACAGCCTGACGGATATTTCGGTCCTATCAACGAACGAAACGGAAAAAGAGAGTTGTGGGCACAGATGATCATGCTCTGGTGTCTTCAATCCTATTACGAATATTCAAATGATCAACGGGTTATTGACCTGATGACCAATTACTTCAAATGGCAACTGAGTGTACCGGATGAACAGTTTCTGGAAGATTATTGGGAGAACAGCCGTGGCGGGGACAACCTGTTAAGCGTATATTGGCTCTATAACCGTACAGGAGATCAGTTCTTACTGGAACTGGCTGAGAAAATACACCGCAACACAGCAGACTGGACCCGTCCGTCGGCATTGCCAAACTGGCACAACGTGAACATCGCGCAGTGTTTCCGCGAACCGGCTACCTATTATATGATGACGGGAGACTCGACCCTGCTGAAAGCATCTTATAATGTGCACAACCTGATCCGCCGTACTTTCGGACAAGTGCCGGGCGGTATGTTCGGTGCCGATGAAAATGCACGTATGGGATCAATTGACCCGCGCCAGGGAGTAGAAACCTGCGGATTGGTGGAACAGATGGCCTCGGACGAGTTGATGCTGTGTATGACCGGCGATCCTTTTTGGGCAGAACACTGCGAAGAGGTGGCATTCAACAGTTATCCGGCTGCCGTAATGCCGGACTTCAAGGGTTTGCGTTATATCACTTGTCCCAATCAAACTGTCAGTGACTCAAAGAACCATCATCCGGGCATCGACAACCGGGGACCTTTCCTGGCAATGAATCCCTTCAGTAGCCGTTGCTGCCAGCACAATCATGCACAGGGATGGCCTTACTATGCCGAACATCTGATTCTGGCCAGTCCGGATAACGGTATAGCAGCCGCTATGTATGCTGCCTGCAAAGCAACAGTGAAAGTGGGTGACGGAAACGAAATAACTCTTCACGAACAGACTAACTATCCTTTTGAGGAAACGATCCGGTTTACGGTGAATACTCCGAAAGCAGTAAGTTTCCCCTTCTACCTGAGAATTCCTTCATGGACAGAGGGTGCGACTATCTTTGTTAACGGCAAAAAGGTAGCGGCCAACCCCGAAGCCGGACAATATGCCTGCATCCATCGCGAATGGAAAGACAATGACCAAGTGGAAATTCAGCTGCCGATGCAACTTTCGATGCGTACATGGCAAGTGAACAAAAACAGTGTAAGCGTAGACTACGGTCCGTTGACAATGTCACTGAAAATTGACGAAGATTATGTGAAAAAGGACAGCCGCGCTACGGCTATCGGTGACTCCAAATGGCAGGAAGGCGCCGACGCCAGCCAATGGCCGACATACGAGATCTATGCAAAAACTCCTTGGAACTACGCATTGGTACTCGGCAAGGACAAACCTTTGAAAGACTTTAAAGTAGTACGCAAAGAATGGCCGGCAGATAACTTCCCGTTCACCGTAGCAAGTACACCGATTGAAGTAAAAGCCATCGGACGGAAAGTTCCTTCATGGATCATCGACCAATACGATTTGTGCAGCGAACTCCCTGAAATGGATGCACCGAAAGGAGAGAAAGAGGAAATTACACTGATACCGATGGGAGCAGCCAGGCTGCGTGTTTCCGCTTTCCCGAACACCAGAGAATAAAACTTTCTGTACCCAAACATTAATAGAAAAACACTCATGAAGAAAAAGAATACGTTTACATATCTGCTTATCGGACTGAGTCTCTGCTTCTCTTCTTTAGGAAGCGGGCTCCGGGCCGATACCCCCGAAAATTATACCAACAACCGCTATCCGTTGGTGCGCAAGCCTTTTATGGAACTGCCATTGGGCAGTATCAAAGCTAAAGGATGGCTGCAGGAAATGCTGGTCAGGCAGAAAAACGGAGCAACCGGACAAATGGACAAACTGTATCCGTTAGTGATGGGCGAACGCAACGGTTGGCTCGGCGGCGACGGTGACCAATGGGAAAGAGGACCGTATTGGATTGACGGATTACTCCCACTGGCATACCTTCTGGACGACACACAGCTGAAGGCCAAAGTACAACCCTGGATAGAATGGGCTTTAAATAGCCAGCGGGAAGACGGATTCTTTGGCCCGGCCAAAGACTATCCGGGAGAAGCCGGCATACAACGGGACAACTCACACGACTGGTGGCCACGCATGGTAATGTTAAAGATACTTCAACAATATTATTCCGCCACCAATGACCAGCGGGTTATCAGGTTCATGACCAACTATTTCCGCTACCAACTGAAAACTTTACCGGAAAAACCACTGGGCAACTGGACCTTTTGGGCAGAATTCCGTGCTTGTGATAATCTTCAGGCTGTGTATTGGCTTTATAATATCACCGGAGATTCGTTCCTCCTTGATCTTGGCAAACTGATCCATAAACAGAGTTTTAGTTTTGTAGACATGGTGAACCGGGGTGACCTGAGACGCATCAACACAATTCATTGCGTCAACCTGGCGCAAGGCATCAAAGAACCTGTCATCTATTATCAACAAGAACCGGATAAGGCATATCTCGATGCAGTGAAACGTGCTTTCAGTGATATTCGCCAGTTTCACGGTCAGCCCCAGGGAATGTATGGCGGTGACGAAGCTTTGCATGGCAATAATCCAACTCAGGGTTCCGAACTTTGTTCGGCAGTGGAACTGATGTATTCGCTGGAGAAAATGGTAGAGATCACAGGTGATATCGACTTCGCCGACCATCTGGAACGGATTGCATTCAATGCACTGCCTACCCAAATTTCTGACGATTTCATGACGAAACAATATTTCCAGCAAGCTAATCAGGTAATGGTGACACGCCACCGCCGCAACTTCGATCAGGATCATGGAGGAACGGACAACTGTTTCGGACTATTGACAGGATATCCTTGTTGCGCATCGAACATGCACCAAGGATGGCCCAAATTCACGCAGAGCCTTTGGTATGCCACACCGGATGGCGGACTGGCTGTTACAGCATATGCCCCATCGGAGGTGACGGCCAAGGTAGCAGAAGGCTGCATGGTGACTTTCTGTGAAGACACTTACTATCCGATGGATGATAAAATCAGTTTCACACTCCAATCTATGGACAAGAAACGGAAAGAAGTCAACTTTGCCCTTCAGTTACGCATCCCCAAATGGTGCAAACAAGCCGGTATATCAGTCAACGGCCAGCTTCTTCAGCATGTGGAAGGTGGACGGATGGCTGTTGTAGACCGTATCTGGAGAAAAGGAGACCGCGTGGAACTACACCTACCGATGGAAGTCACTGCCGATACCTGGTATGAAAATTCGGTAGCCATTGAACGTGGCCCATTGGTATTTGCCCTGAAGATGGAAGAGAAATGGGAAAAGAAAAAGTTTGAGAAACCTTGGTACGGCCCGTATTATTATGCAGTGACTCCAACAGAACCATGGAATTACGGTCTGGTGGACTTCAACCGCAGCAAAGCGAATGAACATGCCCGGGTAACGATTCATCCGGAAAAGCAATCTTCCATATTCCCCTGGAATAAAGAAAATGCTCCGATAGAGATACGGATGAAGGCAAGACTAATACCGTCATGGAAACTTTACAACGAAATGGCAGGGCCTCAACCCTATTCTTTCTGTAGTGGAGGTGAGGGACCGGAAACGGAGATCACATTGATTCCTTACGGATGCACTACCTTAAGAATAACGGAATTTCCGGTAGTAGGAGCTTCCCATTGATTTCCGCAACAAACAGTGATAACAAAAACAACTTAATATTCACACATAAGCCTTCTTTCCTCTTCTCCCTGTGGGGAGGGATAGGGGGGAAAGAGGCTTCAAACACACAATTACAATGAAAAAACTTTTAGCAGCAGCAATGCTATTCATGCTGAACAGTTGGTCTTGTTTCAGCGCAGATACTCCGCGAGCGGAGTATCCCCGTCCACAGTTCGAAAGAGAACAGTGGATCAACCTGAACGGTACCTGGACATTTGATTTTGATTTTGGAAAGTCGGGAAAAGACCGCCGCTTGCAATCGGCAGAGAAATTTGATAAAAGCATTACGGTACCTTTCTGTCCGGAAAGCAAACTCTCGGGAGTGGGCTATACCGATTTCATCGAACAGATGTGGTATCAGCGCAACATCACCATTCCATCGGACTGGAATGGAAAGAAAATCTTCCTGAACTTCGGTGCCGTAGATTATTGCGCGGAGATTTTTATCGACGGTAAGTTCGTACAGCGTCACTTCGGCGGTTCATCTTCGTTCGCTGTAGACCTGACCCGTTATGTTACACCCGGAAAGACTCATAACCTGGTAGTATTTGTGCAGGACGACCTCCGCTCCGGACTCCAGACCGGAGGAAAACAATGTGGTAACTACTATTCGGGAGGTTGCTCATATACCCGTACTACCGGTATCTGGCAAACCGTATGGATGGAGGCCGTTTCAGCCAATGGACTGAAATCGGTATTCGTCCGTCCGGACATCGACCAAAAGCAGTTGGTCATCGAACCGGAGTTTTACAATGAATCAGCCAACACATTGGAAGTCACTCTAAAAGACGGAAACAAAACCGTGGCCAAAAAGAGCGTAAACTGTGCCAATAGTTCAGTAGTGGTTCTGCCGGTTAAGAATATGAAACTGTGGTCGCCGGAATCTCCGTTCCTGTACGACCTCGTTTATCAGGTAAAGGATGCCAAAGGCAACGTAGTGGATGAAGTAAAATCGTACGCCGGTATGCGTAAAGTACACACAGCCAACGGACGTTTTTACCTGAATAACCAGCCTTATTTCCAGCGTCTGGTACTCGATCAGGGATTCTATCCGGAAGGTATCTGGACAGCTCCGAGTGACGAAGCTTTGAAGAACGATATCGTACTGGGTAAAGAAGCTGGTTTCAACGGAGCACGCCTCCACCAGAAAGTCTTCGAAGAGAGATATTATTACTGGGCCGACAAGTTAGGCTACATCACTTGGGGAGAATCGGCAAGCTGGATGCTGGATGTAAACAAGGAACTGGCTGCCCGTAACTTCCTGGGCGAATGGAGTGAAGTCGTAGTCCGTGACCGGAATCACCCTTCGCTGGTGACCTGGACTCCTTTTAACGAAACCTGGGGTGGCGGTCCGGATGCTTATGTTCGCCTGATCCGCGACGTATACAACATCACGAAAGCCATCGACCCGACCCGTCCGGTAAATGATGCCAGTGGTGACAATCACGTGATAACAGATATCTGGAGTGTACACAACTACGAACAGGATCGTGTCAAACTGACGGAACAGTTAAAGATGGAAGAGGGCAAAGAGCCTTATCGTAATGCACGCGACAAAGACTTTCTGGCTGTTTACGAAGGACAACCTTACATGGTTGACGAGTTCGGAGGTATCCCCTGGATGGCAGAGAAAGACCGGAAAAATTCATGGGGATACGGAGGCATGCCGGAAAATGCAGAAGCATTCTACAAACGTCTGGAAGGTCAGATCGATGCCTTTATCGACTCACCGCACGTGACGGGATTCTGCTATACACAGCTAACCGACGTGGAACAGGAGAAGAACGGTATCTACTATTACGACCGTACTCCCAAACTGGATATGAAACGGCTCAAAGCTATCTTCGAGAAAATAAAGTAAAGAAGGGAGCCTCGCCCCCGGGGATGTACCAAAACTCACCACAGAGGATACAGGGTAACACAGAGTGACTTCTAAGTCACGAATGGTTAACATGAATAACCTGTGTAACCTGTGGTGAAAAGGTCCTTGCACCCCGGGAAGCTCTCGACTGCAATCTACAATTTTACTGTTTATGCGAATCAGTAGTTGAGTTATTGTCAAGTCGCACAGCCCGCTCACCGGATTAACGCCTATGAACGCCGTGCCACCTGCCCGACCACCGATCGCCATTATTTGAATATAAGTATGAGAAAATCATTCATTGCCCTCACCTTCTTGCTGGTTCCTGCCTGTTTGTCGGCACAGTTGGGAGGTAAAGTCTACCTTCAAAGAGCCGATTCACTCCTCCAACGGGTACTGTCTCTCTATAAGGTAAAAAAGTATGGATTGCTGATGGAAACTTATCCACGAAATCCGAATCAACAAATTACGTATACAGCCAACACCGGCTCAGAGGTTACCCAACAAGAAGTATCCTTCCTGTGGCCTTATTCGGCAATGGTGTCAGGCTGTGTATCGCTCTATAAAACATCCGGCGACAAAAAGTACAAGAAACTGATGGACAAACAAATCAAGCCCGGACTCGACTTGTACTGGGATACTACCCGCCAACCGGAGTGTTATCAGTCTTATCCCGCCTTTGCCGGCCAGAATGACCGTTACTACGACGACAATGATTGGGTAGCGATTGACTTCTGCGACTATTACGCAGCCACAAAGAATAAGGAATACCTGAAGAAGGCCATTGCCTTGCACGATTACATCTATTCCGGATGGTCGGACGATCTGGGAGGCGGTATCTACTGGTGCGAACAGAAAAAGGAATCAAAGAATACTTGTTCGAATGCTCCTGCAACAGTTCTCTGCATGAAGCTCTACAAGCTGACCAAGAAGAAAAAATACCTCGACCAAGCCAAGGCAACTTACCAGTGGACACGTGATAACCTCCGTGACCCGTCTGATTTTGTCTACTGGGACAATAAAAATCTGCAAGGAAAAATCGGTTATGCCAAATATACGTACAACAGCGGACAGATGATCCAAGCAGGCGTATTACTCTATCAGGCTACCGGCGACGAACAGTACCTGAAAGACGCACAGCAGACGGCCAAAGGTGCCTGCCGGCATTTCCTGAAACCGCAGTCTACGGTAAAAGGAGAAATGAAGTTCTTTCCGTCAAGTCCGTGGTTCAACGTCATCCTCTTCCGTGGCTTGAAAGCTCTTTACGAGGTTGATAAAAATGATACATACGTGAAAGCCATGATAGACAATGCGGACTATGCCTGGCAGTATACCCGTGACGAAAACGGATTGCTGAACAATGACTGGTCGGGCAACCGTAAAGACAAGTTCAAAAGCTTGCTGGAAAACTCCTGCATGATTGAGTTGTATTCGGAAATCAGCGAGCTCTGACGCCATCGGTCTACCACAGAGTTCCACAAAGTTTTAATCTCTTGTTTAACTAAGAAATAGATTCCCTGTGGAACTCTGTGCCCTCCGCGTGGTTGACCGATTCACGTTAAAATAGCCTAAACTTGCCCCTCTCCGCCTTCAGCCCCCTCAAAAGGTATCTATATTTGTAACGTTGTTGTAAACCCCAAGCCTATGAAACTCATACATATCCCGTTGCTCTTGCTGGCACTCATCTGCTGTCCGGCTTGTCAAAACAAAAAAGCTCCCGCATCCAAGGAGGTCCCTTCCGGAGCCACCTATACCAACCCCCTACTGCCCGTGGGAGCAGAACCATGGGCTGTTTTTCATGAAGGCAAGTATTACTATACACAAGGAGCCGAGAATAAAATCATCCTTTGGGAAACGAATGATATCACCGACCTGGAGCATGCAACCCGGAAAGAGGTGTGGATACCGAAGGAGGTGTCCAGCTCGTATCACCTTTGGGGACCGGAAATACACCGGATTGACGGAAAATGGTACGTATACTTCGCCGCGGACGACGGCAATATGGACAATCACCACATCTATGTGATCGAAAATGTCTCAGCCAACCCGCTGGAGGGTGAGTTCGTGATGAAAGGGCGGATCAAAACGGACAAAGACGATAACTGGGCAATCCATGCCAGTACGTTTGAGCACCGGGGTGAACGCTACCTCATCTGGTGCGGATGGCCCAAACGACGGATCGAGACCGAAACCCAATGCATCTACATAGCCAAAATGGAGAATCCATGGACACTCTCGTCGGACAGGGTGGTGATCATGTCGATGACGTCGAGGCTGTCGGCGCCGAAATCATTGACGATATCACTGTCGGGGGGCAGTAAAACGGCCTATCCGATCCACGTCAACGAAGCCCCACAGTTCTTTGAGTCGAAAAACAAGGACAAAGTGCTGATATACTACTGTGCAAGTGGAAGTTGGACCCCTTATTACTGCATCGGACTGCTGACTGCCGATGCCGGCAGCGACCTGACAGACGCAGCATCGTGGAAGAAGCTGGACACGCCTGTCTTTGAACAACAACCCGAAGACAGTGTCTTCGGACCGGGCAGCCCTTCTTTCGTACCTTCGCCGGACGGAAAGGAGTGGTATATGCTTTATCATGCCCGAAGAATCCCGAATGACGCTCCGGGCGCAACAGACTCACGCAGTCCACGCCTGCAAAAAATAAGCTGGGATGCCGATGGAATGCCTCTCCTGGGAAAACCTCGCAAAGAAGGGATTAGTGAGAAGTGAAAGACACCTCTCCGGCCGATATTTAATTTATAAAAATTAAGAATCATCCCGACTTCTATCTATAACAGCGGAACAGGGGGTATCGCTACCCCCCTCCTCTCCGCCCTAATAACTCTTTCTCCCCCCAAAAACGCCACAAAACGCCTTTCTGAAGGGTTCGGATTTACGCATAGACGGAAATAAATCTGCATATATGCGCAAACTTGCCTGCGCGTATACGTAAATCCCCTCTTCTCCGGGAGGTCTCCGAAAAGCCGGACCAAGCCATCTTTCAGTAAATGTTTTCGTAAAATATTATTCATCGCAGAGGATAATCAATGATAATCCTTGGGCAACACTCCAAACTGAATCTTAAAGCATTTGGCAAAATAAGACGAAGAACTGAAACCAATCTGCTCACACACGTCAGTAATGCGTACCCCGTTTTTCAATAATTCGGCAGCCTTGTTCAGGCGGATCGTCTTCAGATAGTCATTGGGCGGCATGCCGGCCAGTGCCTTTATCTTGCGATAGAAGTTGGAACGGCTCATATTGAGGGACTCCGCCAATGTGTCGACAGAGAAATGCTCATCAGAGAGCTGCGCCTCGACGGCTGCCCGCACTTTAGCCATCAGTTCGCAATCTTTCTGCGAAACGGAATATTCTACGAGACTGACAGGCGAAGCTCCACTGTTGCCGGACAATTCGGTCATCATTTTATGGAACGACTGGCGCAACTTCAGCAGGTTTTCAATCTGTTTGTGCAACTGGCGGATGGAGAACGGCTTTTCGATATACACGTCCGCTCCATACTCAAAACCTTCAACCTTAGCTTCCAACGTAGTTTTTGCCGTCAGCAGGATGACAGGAATATGGGAGTATTCAATATCTGTCTTGACTTTAGCCGTCAACTCCAAACCATTCATCTCAGGCATCATCACGTCGCTGACAATCACGTCCACCGTTTCACTGGCAAGCACTTCAAGCGCCTGCCGGCCGTTCTGGGCTTTCAGGACTTTAAACCAGGTGCTCAGTGACTCCCGCGTCAGATTCAACAGATCTACGTTATCTTCTACCAGCAGGATGGTAAACTTACTGCCCGGCGCCTCGGCAACCGATCCTTCGGCAACCGGATTCTGACTTTCCGGTATCAGCACTTCGGACTCTTCAGAAACCACCTCCTCGCCCCAAGGTAAAGTGAGCACGAAAGAAGAACCGCCATACACGCTGTCCTCAAGACTTAACGTACCATGATGTGCTTCGGCCAACGACTTGGAGAAGGCCAGTCCGATACCTGTACCCACCGCACCCGACTTACCGTCCTTCACCTGGTAGAAGGCCTCAAACACTTTCTGCTTCTCTCCATCCGGAATACCCGGACCGTCATCGCTCACCGAAACCCGGAAACCTTCACCGGAAGATGCCAATTTAATGTCGATACGGCTCTGGGCATATTTCACCGCATTACCTATCAGGTTGACAATAATCTTACAGACCTTTTCGCGATCCACCGAGGCAAAGATCTCACCTTCCGGGAGATCAAGCATCACCGAGATGCCTTTCAGTTCGGCAGGGCTTGTAAACTGCCCATAAACATCGCTTACCAGCTGATTAATATCACACTTCTTCAGATTCAACTGTACTCCGCCGTTCTCCATCTTCTGAAAATCAAGCAGTTGATTGGTGACTCCCAAAAGGTAATTGACATTCCGGTCGATCACCGACAGGTACTTGGCATCCCGTCCTTCCCGTTTATCTTCCAACAACCTTTCAAGAGGAAGACGGATCAGACTCAACGGAGTGCGGATTTCGTGCACCAGATTGATGAAGAAACTAATTTTTGATTTGTAGACTTCCTTCTCCTTCGCAGTCTGATACTCTTCCATCCGGTGTTTATACTTCTTCTTCACATGCCGGTTCCATCGCCAGCCTGCATAATAGGCAAGTCCGATCAGAAGAAGCGTATAAATGCAGTATGCCCATGTAGTCAGCCACCATGGAGGCGTGATTACAATCAGGAGAGAGGTAGTCTGGTCATTCCACTTATGATCATTATTCGAGCCTCTTACTTCGAACACATATTTGCCAGGAGGCAAATTGGTGTAAGAAGCCGTATTCAGTTCTGAATTGACCACCCACTCTTTGTCCACCCCTTTCAAGCGGTAGGAATAACGGTTCTTCAACGGATCTTCGTAACTCAAGGCAACGAAGCTAACCGAGAAAGTATTATATTCGTAAGGCAACGTAATGGTCTTGGCACGATAAAGAGGCTCTTCCAGATGAAGAATATCCTGTACCACCCGTTCATCTGTCGTATAGGGCAGACGTATTTCGGTGATATATACAGAAGGGATGTACTGGTTATCCATGAACTGGTCGGGAACAAAAGAATTGAACCCACTGATTCCGCCGAAATAAAGCTTGCCGCTTGCCGTCTTCAAAGATGACTGGGCAGTGAACTGGTTACCTTGTAGACCGTCATTGACCGTGAACTGGCGGAAATGCTGCTTGGTGATCGGGTTAATCGTTATCAGTCCCGCATTGCTTGATATCCAGAAATCGCCCGTCTTATCCTGCTCGATGGAGTAGATGACCCGATTGGGCAATATGGTATTGTCCGGATCAAAGTCAACGAATGTCTCCGTCTTCGGATCAAATGAACAAAGTCCTCCACCGTTCGTACCAACCCACATGGTACCTTTCAGGTCCTCAAACAGTGTAATCACGGAGTTGTTGGTAATGGTAGTCGAATCATTCCTTTCGTGCTGGAAATGTTTCCAGTGTCCGTTCCGTGTGTTAAAGCGGAACACCCCACTGTTGGATGTGCCAATCCACAAATTGTCATACATGTCCTCCAGAATATCGACCACAGATACCATCGATCCTACCGTAGTGATGGTTGAAAAGTTATCTTCCTGAGGATTGTAACGGCACAGCCCCCAACTGGTCCCGACAAAAATATCTCCGCTGCGATCTTTGTAGACAGCCAGAACATCGTCACTGCAAATCGTGTTCGGGGTGTCCTGCAGATGATTGTACGACTTCACATGCCCGGTCCGGAGGTCGAGTACCTTCAACCCTTCGGCATAAGTGCCTATCCACAGACGGTCACCATCCAGCAACAAAGAGCGTATGTCATATTTCTTGTCTGCTTTCCCACCGATCGGATAAGCGGTCAACTGATAAGTGGACACGTCGAAGAAACATAAACCGTCGCGGGTACCCACCCAGATATTTCCTGCGGCATTCTCACAGAAAGGACCTACCACTTTCCCGGCAGTTACCCCCCCATCCCGGTAGACAGGAGGATAATAGTCGAATCTTTTGGTAGGTTTAGCCAGATAATTCACTCCTCCGAGATTGGTCAGCACCCAGATTCCACCTTCCGCATCACGCATCATCGCATTGATCGACTGGTCACTCAGGCTTCTGGGATCTGACGGGTTATCGATCCGCGAAAAAGTTTTATCACGCAAGTCAAAAAGGTAAAGCCCGTTGTCAGTGCCTACCAGAAGTTCTGTTTCCGAATAACTCAGCAGGCAGCGGATAACACCGAAATTCAGATGGGAGGCATTATAACTGTCCAACTTTCCGGTGCGCTCGTTCAGGCAATACAGCAGATTGCTTCCGGCTCCGAACCAAATATCGCTGCGAATATCGAGCAAACAGTTAATGCGGTAATTATCGGGATTATTCCCCGCGGATAAAAGAGGATAAGACTGTAGAAATTTGCCGCTCTCATCGAAGCAAAGCAAGCCCTCCTGTAAGGAAGAAGCATAAATGTGGCGGGAGTTACTTTCACAGACATCCCATACAAAAGAAGTCTGAAGGCTGTTTTGTGTCAGCACATCGGTCTTAGGATCATAGACAAACAATCCCTGCCCCAGAGTGGCAATCCAGATCAATCCGCTCTCGGTCTTTATGATTTTCTTAATCTCACTGCTGATAAAGACTCCATAGCGGGTTTTCTTGTCGAAATAGCTGAAACGGTCATGTTCCCGATCATAAATATAAAGTCCCCAGTTGGTTCCCACCCATATATTCTGATTCTCTTCCTCAAAAAGCGCCTGCACAAAGTTATTCTCCAACGAGAACTTATCATTCAGGATATTCCTGTAAACCTTGTTGCCCCGCCCGTTATAACAATTTAAACCGTCGCTCGTGCCCAGCCAGATAAAGCCATAGCTGTCTTGCATGGCACACCAGACTGTGTTATGTGATAATCCGTCTTCTACCTGATACTTCTTAAAAGAGAAATAGGAGAATGCCTGTAACGGTGTTATCCCAAAAGCAAATAAAGTAATTAGTAGAGTGATGATTCGCATGTGTTGTATTCATTTAAGATTTAAAAAACGACTTGTTGTTATTGTATGTGCCTATTTACTCAATGAAAGCGTCACCGGTTCAACCACGGTTCGGGGTTCAACTTATCCCTCTCTCTGCGCAGTTGGAAATGAAGGACAGTCCGCCCATTGTCACTGCCGTCTGAGAAAATCGGACCGATAGCCTGCTTGGTGGTTACCGTATCACCGGATTTCACAGAAGCAGACGAGAGGTTACAATATACCGAAATGTAATCCCCGTGACGTATCAGTACATTAAAAAGCCCGTTCAACTGGAACACGGCTGCTACTTTACCATCGAAGATAGCACGTGCCTGTGCACCCGGCTTACCTTGTATATCAATTCCTTTATTATCGAGTTTCACATTACGCAATCCTTCCACGGCATATTGTCCGTAATGGCTGGTAATGATGTAAGGACCTGTGATAGGCATCGGCAGTTTGCCACGGTTGCTCACGAAATTACCCGAAAGTTCCCGGTCGGCCTTACTCATAGTGAAACGTTCCAGAGGCGCCGCCTTTTTCTTTGCCGGAGCAGTGCCGCTTCCCGTTGAGGAGGTCTTGTCCTCTTTGGCAGCCGCTTTCCGGCGGGCGGCTGCTTCCCGGCGAGCTTCTTCTTCACGCTTGCGGGCACGCTCTATCTCTTCTGCAATCAGCTTGTCGATTTTTGCATTCAGCTGGTTAGCCTCACGCCGTTTTTTATTAATTTCGTTTTGCAGCCCCTTCTGTTTCTTCTGAAGGCTGGCCACCATCTCACGTTTCTCTTTCTCCTGTGCTTCCAGTTTAGCCTTTTCGCCCTCCCGTTCACGCAACAAGTTTTCTTTAGCGGCTTTCACCTGCTGAAGTTCTTTCTTCTTACGGTTCACCTGTTCCTGTTTCTTCAAGATCTCTTCTCCCTGCAGACGTTGATAAGTGGCATATTCTCTCACATAACGGAGGCGCCGGTAAGTCTGTCCAAGGCTTTTCGCAGAAAAAATAAACATCAGTTTCTCTTCAACCGATTTATTTTTATACAAGTACTGTACGGATGACTCATATTTCTTCTTTTTATCTTTTAAGTCACGCTGAAGCCCTCTGAGCTGACGCTCCAATCCGGAGATTTCTCTACCGACAGCCTCTACGTCATTGTTCATGGCAATGATATAGCGCTTTCTCTCCTCTATCTGTCCGGTAAGGGCGGCAAGTCCGTTCAACTGGCTGCCTACATCTTTCTTCGTATTCTTCAGCAATGACTCAGTCTCCGCAATCTGTTGTTGCAAGGCACCACGCTTACTCTCCAGCTCCTTAATCAGTTTATTGGACTGAGCTGAAACAACAGTTGTCAAACAAAGACAGCTTACCAGAATCAAAAGAAAGCGGTTCATAGTTTCATCAGCATTTTTAGCAAGTCTTCCAATGCCACCTGAGTATACCTGGATGATACCTCGGTGGGGATTAATTCAAATTCGGCGGTCGAAAAATCAGACAGTCTCACTTTGGCTTTCTCCAAAGAAGGAATCCCCAATTCACGTCCTGTAAGCTCTTTCTTCTCTCCCGGAAGGGAAGCCTTGAACAAAAGTTTCTCTAAGCGGTCGAAATCGGCATTCTCAGGCAATAACTCTTTCAGTTCATCACGGGTTGCCCGTACATAACGTTTATTCATACGGTCTATCAGCAATACTTCATCCGGAGTGACCTCCATGCGCATTACTTCCGAACGGAACACCGGCATCAGGACAGACAGCTGAATCCGTTCGCCACTTTTCATTTTCATACTGCCACTTACAGTAATACTGCCGTTTTTGTTAGGCACTGTCAGCTGCAGCTTAGACGAAAGGTAAGCCGGTTCCACCGGTGCGGTCTTGACAACCTTCGATGTTTTACAACCCGCAAGCAGCATTACCAAAAGTAGTAAAGGCAGCAGGTATGACTGTCTGATAACAGATTTCTTAAACATACATCCTTTCATTCCGCAATGTATTTCTTCTTTTCTATTTTCTGTTTAAGTGTTTTCGATTCAGTACCCAGTTCGAGTGCTTTCTTCCAATATTTCAAGGCACCTTCTACGTCACCGGTCATAAAATAGATATCCCCGCAATGTTCAAACACCACGCTGCTCTCTTCTTCCGGTTTGGTATTCTTGATGGCATCGTCAATATAGATACGGGCCTCAGCATAGTTTCCTTTCTCAAAAAGAATCCAGGCATAAGTATCCAGATAGGTCGCATTACTCGGTTCGGCTTTTACGGTTTTATAACTCATCTCCTCCGCCTTATCGAGATCCCTGCGCTCTACCGATAAATAATAAGCATAATTATTTAGTGCACCGATATTGGACGGATTGTATACCAAAGCCGAATCATACGCTGCATACGCCTCCTTCATCAACTTTTTGGTATGATATACATCACCCGTAATTGTATAGAAATCGGAGACCATTTGCTTGTCACTCTCCGGAGTGACATGTTCCAGTGCTTTCAGGCTGACTTCCAGTACATCGTCCCAACGTTCGGCCTGATTATATGCAATAGCCAGATAAAAATAAAACTCCAAGGCATCCGGAGTTGCTTCAATCCCCGGCTCACAGATCTTAATCACCTGTTCATAATCATTCTTTCGGATGGCGGAACCTAATAAAGTCATGCGTGCAGCTTTATTGGTAGGATCTATCTGTACTACTTGTTCCAATACCGGAATAGACTGTGCCTCCATCCCTTTGGATAGTAGATACTGTGCATAAAGCATCGGAATTTGCGCGTCGTCCATATCCATTTGCATCATCCGGTCAAACAGTCCGATAACCTGTGTACTGTCTTTTCCCTCCTGTTCGCTCTGGACGATAAACTGCCTCATCACATTCACCTTTGTATCCGAAGGAACTTTCCGGTTCAATAGCAAAGTATCCATCTGTTGTTCAAACAGTTCTTTCTGTCCGGTCTGCTCGTAATACGAAGCCAATGAAAACAATGCCATCGGATTGTCCGGTTCTGCGGCAAGTACTTTCTTATAAGTATCATAAGCTTCCTGCTTCTTGCCATTCTGCATATAGACATCGCCCAGAATCACCTGATAGCGGTAGTCCATCGGATACTCATTGACCAGGCTCTCTATTTCTTCAAAAGCCTTTTTGTCATCCTTCATTTGCAGATAGATACGAAACTTCTCCATTGTAATCTGCTCATTCTTCCCCATTTTTTCCTCTATACGGTTTAGGGTAGAAATAACTTTGCCATAGTCTTCCTTCTGATTATATAAATCGAGCAGGTTGAACAACGGATCTTGTTTAGCGGGAAAACGTGTCGCCATCTTTTCGAGTATTCCGATCGCTTTTTCTTTCTGATCCTGCTGTTGGTACAGAGTGGCCAATGCCTGGCTATACCAATAATTATCAGGAGCATAAGCTACCGCCTTCTCCAATGCTTCCTGCCCCTGCGTCACTTGTTTAAGGAAAAGATAATATTGGGAAATCTCGTATAGAGCTGCCGAACCGGTTGGATTAATAGCCAAACAATGTTGTAACAGGTCGAAGGCGGCCGTATACTCCTTTTTCACTTTCAGACGCGATGCTTCAAGAAAGAAATAGTCATATTTACGTTGCTGCTCCGGAGCGAGTTTTATCTCCTGAACGGCAGCTTGCCCTGACGGTTTCTCCACCTTACGGGATGAACCACAGGAGGCAAACAGAAGCAACAGCACTCCGAAAAGCAATTTATCTATCTTCATTTTACTACAATTATTGATTCAATCGAACTTCTATCCTCTTCCGGTATGCCCGAAGCCACCTGCACCCCGTTCCGTTTCGTCCAAGATCTCTACTTCTTGCCACATCGCCTGCTCATGACGTGCAATCACCATCTGTGCAATACGTTCCCCATCTTCAATGACAAACGTCTCAGCCGAAAGATTCACCAGGATAATACAAATCTCCCCACGATAATCGGCATCAATTGTTCCGGGAGAATTCAAGACAGTAATCCCTTTCTTCAAAGCCAGTCCGCTCCGAGGACGAATTTGCGCTTCAAATCCCTGTGGAAGAGCGATAAACAGTCCTGTAGGAACCAGACACCGTTGCATCGGCTCTAAAGAAATCGGTTCGGAAATATTAGCGCGGATGTCCATTCCTGCAGAAAGTTCGGTTGCATATGCCGGAAGCGGATGCTTCGATTTATTGATTACTTGTACGTTCATATTCAGTATGTTTACTATTTAACGGGCGAAAATACGCAATTTGAGCCTAAAATTCATACTTTTGCAGTTAAATAATGTGCAAATACCCAATTGTAAAAATCATGATGGACTGGAAAAGATTGATTTCAGCTAAACGTTTCGGCATGGAAGAGTTTCACGAGGAGCGTCAGGAAAACCGTTCGGAATTTCAGCGGGACTACGACCGCCTTGTTTTCTCTGCCCCTTTCAGAAGGTTACAGAACAAAACACAGGTTTTTCCGCTCCCGGGCAGTATATTTGTTCACAACCGATTGACGCATAGCCTTGAAGTATCTTGCGTGGGACGCTCTTTGGGCAATGATGTATCAAAAGCGATCCTCACACGGCAACCCCAATTACAAGACTCTTTTCTGCCGGAGATAGGCTCTATTGTTTCTGCCGCCTGCCTGGCACACGATTTGGGTAACCCTCCCTTTGGACACTCCGGCGAAAAAGCGATTTCCACTTTCTTCTCGGAAGGTAAAGGAACACGGCTGCAAGATCAGCTTTCACCGATGGAATGGGATGATTTGACACATTTTGAAGGAAATGCCAACGCTTTCCGCTTATTGACACACCAGTTTGAAGGACGCCGGAAAGGGGGATTCGTACTGACTTATTCTACCCTGGCTTCTATTGTCAAATATCCTTTTTCATCGAGCCTTGCAGGAAACAAGTCCAAGTTCGGTTTTTTCACGACCGAAGAAGAAGGATTCCGCCGCATCGCAACGGAACTGGGACTTATCCAGATTAGTGATCAGCCATTAAAATACGTACGCCATCCATTAGTTTACCTCGTAGAAGCAGCCGATGACATCTGTTACCAAATGATGGATATCGAGGATGCCCACAAGTTGAAAATCCTGACTACGGAAGAGACTAAGGAGCTGCTTCTGGCTTATTTCACAGAGGAACGCCAATCACGTATTCGTAAAACATTCAACATTGTCAACGACACAAACGAACAGATAGCCTACCTCCGTTCTTCTGTCATTGGCCTGCTGATCAAGGAATGTACCCGGGCATTCTTAGATAACGAAACCGAAATCCTTTCCGGCACATTTGAAGGACCTCTTATCAAGCACATCTCGGAGCGTCCGGAAAAAGCATACAAACATTGCTCGGAAGTATCGTTTAAGAAGATTTACCGTTCACGGGACGTACTGGACATTGAGTTAGCAGGTTTCCGGGTCATCAACACGCTCCTTGAATTAATGATAGATGCTGTCACTTCGCCGGAGAAAGCCTATTCACAGCTGCTTATTAACCGCGTATCAGGGCAATATAATATAAAAGCGCCTGCACTCTACGAAAGAGTACAGGCGGTGCTTGATTATATTTCGGGCATGACCGATGTCTTTGCCCTGGATCTTTATCGTAAAATTAACGGGAACAGTCTGCCTGCGGTGTAACCACTTTAGGAGTAAACACTTCTTCCCCTTCACAAGAAGACAATCTCAACGCATCCGGATGGCTTTCAATAAACGTCTGGATGTGTCGAATTCGTTTATCTTCAAGAATTTCGTCTACAGCAATCAGGATACCGGTTTCTTCCACATCACCGAACTCGTAATTGACAGCTGT
>ENA-OPAW01000202-OPAW01000202.1-human-gut-metagenome-genome-assembly--contig:-NODE-202-length-37983-cov-9.923197_pt1 | contig 37983 bp, 29 predicted proteins | sample MGYA00241060_ERZ501436 | MGnify/ENA primary metagenome ERZ501436 (study PRJEB25962, sample SAMEA2042619) | human gut metagenome | biome: human gut; feature: human-associated habitat; material: faeces... | reverse complement strand
TCGCGACCCTAACCTTGGCAAGGTTATGCTCTACCAACTGAGCTATTTCCGCATTGTAACATTAAGAGCAAACGGTTTTCCCGATTGCGAGTGCAAAGGTAATGCTTTTTCCGAAACCTCCAAAACATTAGGATATTTTTTTCACGAAAAACTAATAGAATGTTTCCATATGCACCTTCACACGGGTATACACCCCGCACAATATCAGGTATTCCGGCTCCGACAAAGCAAGATGAGCTGTACACGACTCCCTATAAGTATTTCCCGCTGATAACCAGATTATTTTCTTTTCTGCACGAGAAGAAAAAAGAAACGCCTGCACGCTTAAACTAATCCGTGCAGGCGTTTTTTCCGTTTTTTGTACAAAAAATCGAAGTTTTTGTACAAAAGCCTAAAACTTTTGTACAAACTTCCATGTAATATCACGGCAGCATCCGGAAAACTCCGGCATCTGCTACACAATACATCAACACATTCTGTCGCGGTAATCCTCGTAACGGAAATTTCTGTATATTTCCAGTTCGCCGTTGGAATGAAGCAAGGCGATGGAAGGATGATGAATACCGTTGAACATATTGGTCTTTACCATTGTGTAATGTATCATGTCTTCGAACACAATCCGTTCGCCTACCTGCAACTCATGGTCGAATTTCCAGCTTCCCATGTAGTCGCCGCTCAGGCAACTGTTTCCTCCCAGACGATAGATATGCTCTTCGGGAGCGGCAGTCTTGACCGCATCGGGTGGAAGCGTTTCGGCATTGCGCACCTTGGGCTGATAGGGCATTTCCAGACAGTCGGGCATGTGACAGGTGAAACTGACGTCGAGTATGGCCGTACGTATACCTTTGCTTTCTACAACATCGACTACCGATGCCACCAGCGGACCGGTCTGCCAGGTAAAAGCTGAGCCCGGCTCCAGAATAATCTGAAGATTGGGATAGCGTTCACGCAGCCCCTTCAGCAGGCCGATGAGATGCTCTACGTCGTAATCCTTACGCGTCATCAGATGTCCCCCGCCCAGATTCAGCCATTTCAGTTGCGGGAACCAGCGGGAAAATTTCGCTTCGATATGCTTCAGCGTACGCTCCAGTTCGTACGAACTCGATTCGCAGTGACAATGGCAGTGGAAACCTTCTATCCCTTCCGGCAGGCGGTCGGGCAACAAATCGGCAGTCACTCCGAAACGAGTACCCGGAGCACAAGGATTATACAGCTCGACTTCCACCTCCGAGTATTCAGGATTTACACGTATACCGCACGATACATGTTCCGGATAAGCCTTCACCTGCGGATAAAAGCGCTCGAACTGCGACAGCGAGTTAAACGTGATGTGACTGCTATACTTCAGAAAAGCCGGGAAATTGGCCTCCGTGTAAGCCGGAGAATACGTATGCGCCTTGCTTCCGAACTCCTCGAAAGCCAGACGAGCCTCGTATTCAGAGCTGGCTGTCGTGTAATGAATGTACTCACGGAATATCGGGAACGACTTCCACATGGCGAATGCCTTGAAAGCCAAAATAATCTCCACTCCGGCACGGTCGGCCACGCTCTTTATCAGACTCAGGTTCTTTCTGAGCAAATCCTCTTCCATGACATAGCAGGGAGAAGGAACTTTTGTTACATCTAACATAGCTGTTTATCTTATTCTATTATTTTAAATCGTGCAAACTTCAGCAGCAGTTGTTTTTCACCCGCGTTGCGGAAGCGTACCGTTGCCTTACAATTATCGCCAGTACCCTCCACCTTGACGATTTCGCCTATGCCGAAACGTTCATGCTCTATCTGTTGTCCGGCGTGAACTCCGTTGCCGACAGAGGAAGCCGACGCACTGGCAGAAGCCGAAGCTGAAGGTATCTTGCGCAGTACCCGCGGAGCTGCCGGCTTGACAAAGCGGCGAGGTTCCTGAGGTATCTCTCCCCCGTCGAACATCGAAGGTGAGCTGTCGCGCGTATACCGTGGGGTATCGGCTGCCACCTCCCGACGGAAGCGGCTCGCTCCTTCGTCTATCTTGCGGGATATGACATCTTCCTGCGGCAGGTTCAGGTAACGGGCATCAATGTCTTTCAGGAAACGGCTGGGACTGCTGAATTCCATCTTGCCGTACTTGAAACGGGTTTTGGCAAACGACAGGAAGCAGTGTTCCTCGGCACGGGTTATGGCTACATAAAACAAGCGGCGCTCCTCTTCCAACTGCTTATACGAGTCGCCTGCCATCGGACTGGGAAAGAGATTTTCTTCCAATCCCACGACGAAAACATTCTTGAACTCCAATCCTTTGGCCGAATGAATGGTCATCAGCGTAACCTTCATTGCGTCATCCGCTCCTTCGCTGTCCTGATCAGTAAGCAGGGAAACCTCCGAAAGATAGTCGGTCAGCAAGACATGCGTGTTGCCCTCCTCCTCACGATCGGCACAGAAATCGTGCATACCGTTTATCAACTCCTCGATATTCTCCTGACGGCTCAGGTTCTCGGGCGAACGATCCTGATAAATATCACTGATGATTCCCGACTGCTGAACGATATTCTTACCCAGCTCGTAGGCACTGGTCTGCGGAACAGCCTCCACGAATCCGGCAATCAGGCTGCGGAATCCTTGCAGTTTGGTATGCGTACCTTTCGCCAGTTCCAGTCCATAGGCAAGAGGTTCGGTCACAACTTTCCACAGGCTGACCTGATTGCGGTTGGCTGCATCGATAATCTTGCTCAGCGTCGTACTGCCTATTCCCCGCGCCGGATAATTGATGACGCGCTTAAAAGCCTCTTCATCATTCGGATTGACCGCCAGCCGGAAATAAGCAATCACGTCCTTTACCTCCTTCCGCTGGTAGAAAGACAAGCCTCCGTAGATACGATAAGGCATTCCCCGCTTACGTAAAGCCTCTTCGAAGATACGGCTCTGCGCATTGGTTCGGTATAAGATAGCAAAATCGTCGTACGAATAACTGTTCTTTACTCGAAGCTGTGCTATTTTGTTGGCAACGATTTCTCCTTCTTCCACATCACTATAGGCATTGAACACGGTAATCGGTTCCCCCTTGTCGTTTTCGGAGAATACCTCCTTGCGTATCTGCTCCCGGTTCTTCTCAATCAGGCTGTTGGCCGCCTTGACAATGGTCTGCGTGGAACGGTAATTCTGCTCCAGCTTGAACAGACGGGCATCCTTATACAGGCTCGTAAACTTCAAGATATTGTCGATATTCGCTCCACGGAAAGAGTAAATACTCTGCGCATCGTCGCCCACCACGCAAACCCGACGGTATTTTTCGGTCAGTTGCATCACGATGCAATGCTGGGCATAGTTGGTATCCTGATACTCGTCGACCAGCACATAGCGGAAATGAGAAGCGTATTTCTCGCAAATTTCAGGATGTTTGCTAAATAATATATAGGTGTAAACCAGCAAATCGTCGAAGTCCATGGCATCACTCTGCCGGCAACGTTCCCAGTAGCGGCGGTAAATATCGCGTATGGCAGGTACCTTGGCAGCCGAATCATTCTCGTAAAACTCCCGGCTGGCGGCATAAGCATCGGGCGACACCAGGTGATTCTTGGCATTGCTGATGCGTGATTGTACCATCCCCGGCTTATACGTCTTGTCGTCAAGCTGCATTTCTTTGATAATGGTCTTTATCAGACTTTTTGAATCGGCAGAATCATAAATGGTAAAATTGGATGAAAAACCGATGGCTGCCGCCTCCGCACGGAGGATACGCGAAAAGATGGAATGAAAAGTCCCCATCCATAAGTAGCGCGCCCGCTCTGTGCCTACCCGACGTGCGATACGCTCTTTCATCTCACGCGCCGCCTTGTTGGTAAATGTCAGCGCAAGAATGGACCACGGTTCGTAACCGTTGTCCAGCAGATAAGCTATCTTATAGGTCAGCACACGGGTCTTTCCCGATCCGGCTCCGGCAATCACAAGCGAAGGTCCGTCGTTGTACAGCACCGCAGCCCGCTGACTCTCATTTAGTTCGTTCAAGTAATCTGTCATACAGGTCAATCTATTTCAGGCACAAAGATAGCACAAATCCAGCAGTGTCCTAATAGATTTCCATACAACGGCAAAACAAATTTCGTACTTCGGGTTCTATCTGCCGACTTAAAACAATCGGTTTTGCGACATTATACACCAGCATAAAAAGTAACTTTCCCGCTTCAAACTCTATTTAGAATGGCCTGTCCTGCAACATTCTCCCCCTAAGTACAAGAAAAGGAAGCCCTCCGGAGGTTTTTCTCCGGCAAGACTTCCTTCCTTTCTATTTTCGAAAATAAGTTCCGGCTCCCGACGCCCGAACAATCAATTTAGCAGACGACAGCCGAAATATAATGATTAATTTTTAAAACTATGAATAGGAGCAGGTATACGTCCCTTACGACTCACAAAAGCTTCACAACTAAAGCGGTTAACCGGCATGACAGGAGCATATCCCAGCAATCCTCCAAACTCTACCGTATCGCCAACTTCTTTTCCTATCACCGGAATGATACGCACCGCCGTAGTCTTCTGGTTGATCATACCGATAGCCGTTTCGTCGGCAATGATGCCCGATATGGTAGCAGCCGATGTAGAACCCGGAATAGCAATCATATCCAATCCTACAGAACAAACACAAGTCATTGCTTCCAGTTTCTCGATGGTCAGCGCGCCTGCTTCTACTGCATTAATCATTCCCTGATCTTCGCTGACCGGAATGAAGGCACCACTCAATCCACCTACATACGAAGAAGCCATTACTCCACCTTTCTTTACCTGATCATTCAGTAAGGCAAGAGCGGCAGTTGTACCCGGTGCCCCCGGATGCTCCAATCCGATTTCCTGCAAAATCTCAGCCACACTGTCGCCGACAGCCGGAGTCGGAGCCAAAGACAAGTCGATGATACCAAACGGAACACCCAACCGGCGTGATGCTTCCTGTGCAACCAGTTGTCCCACACGGGTAATCTTGAAAGCAGTACGCTTAATCGTTTCACAAAGAACCTCGAAACCTTCTCCACGAACCTGCTCCAGCGCATACTTCACAACGCCCGGACCGCTTACGCCGACATTGATAATCGCATCGTCTTCCGATACGCCGTGGAAAGCACCTGCCATAAACGGATTATCATCGGGAGCATTACATAAGACCACTAACTTGGCGCATCCTAACGAATCACGTTCTTTGGTCAGTTCTGCCGTTTCTTTGATAATCTCTCCCATCAGACGAACCGCATCCATATTAATGCCCGTCTTGGTAGAACCCACATTGACAGAACTACAAATACGTTCCGTGCATGCCAATGCTTTCGGAATAGAACGAATCAGCAATTCGTCGCTTCGTGTCATACCTTTCGATACGATAGCCGAATACCCTCCGATAAAGTTTACGCCCAGCTCTTCGGCCACCTTATCCAGTGTCTGGGCAATCTTCACATAATCATCAGGTGTATGACATGCCGATCCACCCACCAGTGCAATAGGAGTAATGGAAATACGCTTGTTTACAATAGGAATACCATATTCCTTAGCAATATCCTCTCCTGTCTTCACCAGATTCTTGGCAAAACGTGTCATCTTATTATATATGTTCTGACAGAGAACATCCAGATTACTGTCGGCACAATCCAGCAGATTTATTCCCATGGTGATTGTACGCACATCCAGGTTTTCTTTCTCTATCATCTTGTTGGTTTCGAGAACCTCGGATATATTAATCATAGTAATAGCTGTTTTTTAGATACGATGCATTTTATTGAATATCTCTTCACGCTGACATTTCACCTGAACGCCAATCTTATTTCCTGTTTCTATCAGTTCATTTACGATCTGTTCAAAAGGCTTCTGAATGTTTGCCATGTCGACAATCATCATCATATTAAAATACTCCTGCACAATGGTCTGAGAAATATCCAATATATTCACATTGTTTTCAGCAAGATAAGAACATAATCTTGCAATGATACCTACAGTATCTTTACCTACTACCGTAATAATAGCCTTATTCATAATCACGTTTTTTCTTATAGTTATTAATTTTACAAAGATAAATATTTATTATCAAAAGCCATCTTTCTGCAAACTTTTTTTGAGCAAATGCTTGCTTATTACAAAATATTATGTACCTTTGCATCGCTTTTGAAAGGAAGCACTCCTAAAAAGAGTTTTGGAGAGGTGGCAGAGTGGTCGATTGCGGCGGTCTTGAAAACCGTTGTACCGCGAGGTACCCGGGGTTCGAATCCCTGTCTCTCCGCCAATAAGAAGTGTAAATCAAGCATTTGCGAGGTTTACACTTCTTTTTTTATATTCCGAATTAGAACCTCTATCTGTTTTATTGGAACATCCAACAACTGAAGTGTCGTACAAGTCTATATACATAAAATGGTTCCACCAACAATACAGAACTATAAAATTCAGTTTATATTTGTTGAATACGTTACAGCCATCTAATTTTATAACTTCAATAAAAAAAGTATTTTATAGCACATCAAACCATTTACATAAAAACTGAATATGATAAATATATATCCTATCTCCTACAACAAAAAGCAATATCTCGATTTACTGCTCCTTGCCGATGAGCAAGAATCCATGATCGATCGCTATTTAAAACGCGGAGACATGTTCGTTCTATCTGAAAACAATGAGGTTAAAGCTTCATGCGTTACAACTGAAGAAGGTAAAGGTATCTACGAAATCAAAAACATTGCTGTCTATCCACAGTTCCAGCGTCAGGGATATGGAAAAAAGTTGATATTCTTTCTTTTGGAACATTATAAAGCTCGATGCCATACAATGCTTGTCGGAACCGGAGACTCTCCTATAACTATAGCCTTCTACAAGAATTGCGGATTTGTATATTCACATCGGATACCCAACTTTTTCACCAACAATTATGAGCATCCGATTTTTGAAGCAGGTAAACAATTGAAAGATATGATTTACCTTAAAATTAGCATAAGTAAATAAGGAGCAACGCAAAAATCAAAAAGATTCGTCGACTAAAATAGAGAGTTTCTCTAACTATACAGAAAGAATTACACACTTACCTAAAAACGAAAAAACATCAAATATAAAAACAGACAGTCTACCCCACTTGCTAAACTCCTGACATTTCGCTATATTTGCGCCCAATATAATAACAATTAACCAGACATACCTATTATCAAAATGAAGAAATGTTTATTAACCGCTGCTTTAGCCCTGACACTGGGAGGAGCCAGCATGGCACAAAGTACCAACCCATTTCTATCAGAATCGTATGGTACTCCGTATGAAATCGCTCCTTTCGAAAAAATCACGACCGACAACTATCGAGAAGCTTTTCTGAAAGGAATGGAACAACAGAAACAGGAAATCAATGCCATCATCCGAAATCGTGCAGTACCTGATTTCGAAAACACAATCGTAGCTCTCGACCGCAGCGGAGAACTGCTAACAAAAGTTGAATATGTATTCGGAGCCATTGCAAGCAGCAATTCCACCGAAGAAACCCGTGCACTGGAAAAAGAGCTTTCTCCTCTGTTCTCTGCTCATTACGACGACATTTATCTGAATCCTCAGCTTTTTGCTAAGGTGAAGGAAGTTTACGATAATCAGAAAAAATTCGGACTGGATAAAGAACAAACAAAATTACTGGAAAACGTATACAAACGCTTCGTTCGTGGTGGTGCAGGCCTGAACGACGAACAGAAAGCAGAACTACGCAAGCTGAACAGTGAAATCTCGTTACTGGAACTTACTTTCAGCCAAAACTTGATGCACGAAACCAACAATACATTTGTCACTGTCGACAAGCTGGAAGATATGGAAGGCCTTCCTGAAGCAAACATTGAAGCTGCGGCTAAAATGGCGGAAGAAAACGGACAGAAGGGCAAGTGGATGTTCAACATGCAACGTCCCAGCTGTAATCCGGTGCTGCAATATTGCAAGAACCGTGACCTGCGCCATCGTGTATACGATGCTTATTACAACAGAGGAAACCAGAATAACGAATACGACAATAAGGAAATTTCCCGCAAACTGGTTACCTTACGTCTGCAAAAAGCTAAGTTGATGGGCTACGAAGACTATGCTTCGCTTGCTCTCGACAACCGTATGGCAAAAAATGAACAGAATGTTTATCGTCTGCTCAATCAGGTATGGACACCTGCCGTAGAAAAAGCAAAAGAAGAATTGAACGACATCCGTGCCGAAATCAAGAAAGAAGGATACGACTTCGAGCCGGAGGGATGGGATTATATGTACTATCTCAACAAGGCCAAACAGGCTAAATATGCCATCGACGAGGATAAAGTGTCAGAATACCTGGAAATAAATAATGTAATGAAAGGTATTTTCTATGTAGCCAACAAGCTGTATGGACTGACATTCAAGGAATGTACTGATAAATTCCCCGTATACGAAAAAACTGCACAGTCGTGGGAAGTTATCGACAAAGACGGAAAGGTACTGGCTATTTTCTACAGCGACTACTATCCACGCGACGGAAAAGGTGCGGGAGCATGGTGTACCGGCTTCAGAGATCAGTCATACAATGGAAAAGAACGTGTACTGCCTATAGTAGTGAACGTCTGCAACATGACAACAGCCAGTGGCGACAAACCAGCGCTGCAAAGCATTGACAACGTAACAACCATGTTCCACGAGTTCGGACACGCACTGCATGCCTTTATGCACGACGTCCATTATAATGGAGTATCGGATGTAGAACGCGATTTCGTAGAACTTCCTTCACAAATCAACGAACACTGGGCTTTCGAACCCGAAGTGCTAAATATCTATGCCAAACATTACCAGACAGGAGAAGTCATCCCGATGGAGCTGGTACAGAAAATAGAAGAAAGTGCCAAGTACGGTCAGGGATTTGCAACCGTAGAATACTTAGCAGCCTCACTTACAGATATGGATCTGCACACCTTGAAGGAAGTTCCTGCCGACCTGAACGTGATGGATTTCGAAACTCAGAAACTGAAAGAACGTGGCATTCCGTCACAGATCCTTCCACGTTACCGCGTTACAAATTTCAGCCATACCATGGGAGGCGGATACACAGCTGGATATTATAGCTACATGTGGGCAGAAGTGCTCGACTGTGATGCTTTCCAAGCCTTCAAGGAAACAGGTGACATTTTCAATCAGGACCTGGCTGAAAAATTCCGCAAATATATCCTGACTCCGGGCGGTATAGACGACGGAATGACGATGTACAAGAACTTCCGTGGACGTGAGCCTCAAATTGATGCATTACTCAAGAACCGTGGATTACTGAAAGAAGAGCCTCAGACACTTACCAACGGCGACATCGAAAAAAGATAAATCCTTTCTACCGCCAACCTTGACCGGTAGACTTACCTTATAATCCCTCCGGATGCCTTTACGACAAGACATCCGGAGGGATTTCTCGTTATAAACAGCAAACAGCAGACACAAACAGAACAGTCCGACCGACTCCTTCGAACTCCAATTCATCCACAGGCTTTTTCCACAAAGGACAAATAGAACATTCCGCGCCTCAATCTGCCATTTTACCCCATATCACTTAAAATTCACCACTTTTTAAAGAAAATATCAGCAAAAATTTTTGTGTTTCTCCTCAATCCACTATATTTGTATACAATTTTGGTACAAAATGACGGAAGAAGATAAAAAGCTATTGAACACTTTCGAAGGAAAGCTGAGGCATTTTATGTATTTATACGAAGAATTAAAGAAAGAAAACGCCTCTCTCCGACAACTTCTTGCCGAAAAAGAAGTTGAAATATCCGAACTTCAAAATAGCCGGAAAGAATTAGAAGCCATGTATACCAATTTAAAAACAGCTCGCATAATCAGTATCAACGACAATGAACTCCGCGATACGAAACAGAGATTGGCGAAGCTTGTGCGTGAAGTCGACAAATGTATCGCTTTGCTGAATGAATAATCTAAACGGTGAAAAGAACATGACGGACGACCAAATGAAAATACATCTGCTGATTGACAATGAACGATATCCCCTGATCATCAAACGTGAAGAGGAACATTTATATCGGGATGCAGCCAAACAGATTGACTATAAACTAAACAAATACCGCAATAAGTTCCCAAATTTCAATACTGAGAAGTATTGGGTGATGACAGCTCTGGAACTGGCTTTTGAAAATATGTCTATGAAAGACCGTAATGATACGCAACCTTATCTCGAAAAGCTTAAACAGCTGGAAGAAGACATAGACGAATGTATCAAAAAAGAAAGTGAGTAAGCGTTTAGTGTACAGAAGATAGGAAAACATTTGCGCACAAGCTTGATGCCGGGAATATAACCCGACTGATAGTTTGTGCGCTTTTTATTTATATATTTAAACTAACTTGTAATGTTGACATTAGTAATATTGACGGTCATTGCCTTTCTGGTTGGAGGGGCACTTTCGTATTGCTTTTTCAAGTATGGCTTGAAAGCGCGATATGATAAAATTATAAAAGAAGCGGAAACAGAGGCCGAGGTTATCAAGAAAAACAAACTTCTGGAGGTAAAGGAGAAGTTCTTGAATAAGAAGGCCGACCTGGAAAAGGAAGTAGCTCTGCGTAACCAGAAAATCCAGCAGGCGGAAAACAAGCTGAAACAGCGTGAAATGGTTCTGAACCAGAAAAACGAAGAGTTGCAGCGTAAGCGTAACGAAAACGAGGCTATCAAGGAAAACCTCGATGCCCAGCTGGTTATCATCGACAAGAAAAAAGAAGAACTGGATACACTCCAGGCTCAGGAACGTGAAAAACTGGAAGCTCTCTCCGGACTTTCTGCCGAAGAAGCAAAAGAACGCCTGGTAGAATCACTGAAAGAAGAAGCTAAGACGCAGGCTCAGTCTTACATCAACGATATCATGGACGATGCCAAACTTACAGCAAACCGTGAAGCCAAGCGCATCGTTATCCAGTCTATCCAGCGAGTTGCTACAGAAACAGCTATCGAGAACTCGGTAACTGTATTCCATATCGAATCAGACGAAATCAAAGGACGCATCATCGGTCGTGAAGGTCGTAACATCCGTGCACTGGAAGCTGCTACCGGAGTGGAAATCGTAGTAGACGATACTCCCGAAGCTATCGTATTGTCAGCATTCGACCCCGTCCGTCGTGAAATTGCCCGCCTTGCCTTGCATCAACTGGTTACCGACGGCCGTATCCATCCGGCACGTATTGAAGAAGTGGTTGCCAAGGTTCGCAAGCAAGTGGAAGATGAAATCATCGAAACCGGTAAGCGTACGACAATCGACCTGGGTATCCACGGTCTGCATCCTGAACTGATCCGTATCATCGGTAAGATGAAATACCGTTCTTCTTACGGACAAAACCTGTTACAGCACGCCCGTGAAACAGCCAATCTGTGTGCCGTCATGGCATCCGAACTGGGACTTAATCCGAAGAAAGCTAAACGTGCCGGACTGTTGCACGATATCGGTAAGGTACCCGACGAAGAACCTGAATTGCCACATGCACTGCTGGGTATGAAGCTGGCCGAGAAGTATAAAGAAAAACCCGATATCTGCAATGCGATCGGTGCTCACCACGATGAAGTAGAAATGACCAGCTTGCTGGCTCCTATCGTACAAGTTTGCGATGCTATCTCAGGTGCACGTCCGGGTGCACGCCGCGAAATCGTAGAAGCTTACATCAAGCGTCTGAACGATCTGGAACAACTGGCCATGTCTTATCCGGGTGTTACAAAGACATACGCTATTCAGGCAGGCCGAGAGCTGCGTGTCATCGTAGGTGCCGACAAGATAGACGACAAGCAGACAGAAAGTCTGTCGACTGAAATCGCCAAGAAGATTCAGGATGAAATGACTTATCCGGGACAGGTTAAGATCACCGTTATCCGTGAAACTCGTGCGGTAAGCTTCGCTAAATAATGCCAAGACAAGCAATCGTTCGAAAGAAAAAGATTAAAGCGAAAGCATTTACTCTGCAAAAGACATATTACAAGTAAATAAAAGAGCCGTATCATTACTCCCAAAATATTGAGGTATATGATACGGCTCTTTTTCTGTTTTTTCAATAACATACACAGTTTTGCCTCCAAATGCCAGCATCTTTGTGGAAAATCTTCAAGAGTTTTTTCAGATATACGGACTCATAACTTTCTCCGCACAAGCATATCCTTCTTCGTATAGCGCACTCAGTTTTTTCACATCCTTCTCAATCCGGTTCACGACAACAGGCTGCTCGGGACGAATGACAATAATACTTCCCTCATCTTCCATACGCTCCACCATCGCAAGCTGTTCGTTGTAAACCCGACAACGGTGACTCAGTACCACACGCAGACGCGGATAACGGGTGTAGATGAATCTCGGAATCCGAATATCCTTTTCCGACTTGCGATAACCTCTGTTGCGGGTCAGTACTACAACATTCTGCTTATATCCCTGATTGATGGCACGTAACACAGGAATGGAATCGACAATTCCTCCGTCCAGCATCGGGCGTCCGTCGACATACGCAATAGGACATACATAAGGCAGGCTGCTCGATGCCTTCGCTATGGCTACCAAACGCTCCTTATCCTCCTTTTCCTCCAGATAACAAGCACGGCCGGTCACACAATTCGTCGTAACCATTTCAAAACGTGCCGGATTCTTAAAGTATGCTTCATAATCGTACGGCAGCAGTTCTTCGGGAAAGATTTCGTACAACAGCTTCTGATCGAGTATGCTATGCTGATACCACAAATACTTCAAACCTATATAATGATATTTTTTCATCATATCGATATTGCTGTATTTGGCACGTCCGCGCTGATGAGACATATAAGAAAGTCCGTTACACGCACCGGCGGAGACCCCGATACCATATGGAAACTCGATATGATGATCCATGAAATAATCCAGAACACCGCAGGTAAACACCCCACGCATGCCTCCTCCTTCGAGCACCAGGCCCATATTCTTCAAATCTAGTTTCATAGTGCACAATAGTTTAGTTTCACAAAGATACATTTTTTAGGAAAATGCTTAGGACATTATTCAATTTAATTTCCTATTTTTGCAACACTTATTACAATAAATTTACTTTAACAATAACAATATGTTTGATTCATCAGTATACCGCAACCGCCGTAAGGCACTAAGAGAGAAAGTTAGTAGTGGTATTATCCTGATACTGGGAAACAATGAAGCCCCCGCCAATTATCCCGATAATACATATAAATTCCGTCAAGACAGTTCATTTCTTTATTTCTTCGGCCATTCGCATCCGGGATTTGCCGGCGTGCTGGACGTAGACGCCAACGAAGATTATTTCTTCGGCGATGACGTGACGATGGATGATATTATCTGGATGGGCCCACAGCCCAGCGTAAAAGAACTGGGAGAACGCGTGGGTGTGGAGAAAAGTTTTCCGTTTGCACGACTGAAAGATTTCGTCGGAAAAGCTATTTCACAGCGACGCAAAATACATTTCCTGCCTCCTTACCGTTACGACAACATGATGTTGCTGGAAGACCTGACGGGAATACGTGCATCCATGACCAAGCAGCATGCATCTTTGGAGCTTATCAAAGCTGTCATCAGTCTGCGTGCCGTAAAGGAAGCGTGTGAGATTGAAGAAATAGACAAGGCCTGCAACATCGGTTACGAAATGCATACGGCTGCCATGCGCCTGTGCAAACCGGGTGTTTCGGAACAATATATTGCCGGAATCCTCGACGGCATTGCTGCATCATACGGCAACATGGTATCGTTTGCCACCATTCTTTCGCAGAACGGACAGACGCTTCACAACCACGACCACAGCCAGATTCTTCAGACAGGACGTCTGATGCTGACTGATGCGGGCGCAGAAAGTGTTACCAACTACTGCTCCGACCACACACGTACCATACCGGTAGGCGGAAAGTTCACCAGCCGTCAGCGCGACGTATACAGCATTGTGCTGGCTTGCCACGACCGTGCACTGGAACTGACTCGCCCGGGAGTGACTTACATGTCCGTACATCTGGACGTATGTAAGGTACTGGCTCAGGGATTAAAAGACCTGGGACTGATGAAAGGTAACGTCGACGAAGCAGTAGCTGCCGGAGCACATGCACTGTTCATGCCTCACGGACTGGGACACATGATGGGTATCGATGTACACGATATGGAAGATCTGGGACAATGCTATGTAGGTTACGACGATGAAACCCGTCCGTCCGATCAGTTCGGACTGGCTTCGCTGCGTATGGGACGCCGCTTGCAGGAAGGTTTCGTCATCACCGACGAACCGGGATGCTACTTCATTCCGGCACTGATAGACAAATGGAGAGCCGAGAACATCAATACAGAATTCCTGAACTTCGACGCCATCGATAAATTCAAGGATTTCGGCGGCATCCGTCTTGAAGACGATATTCTGATTACTCCAGAAGGTTCGCGCTTTACAGGCGAGAAACACATTCCTATCACGATAGAAGAAGTGGAAAAGATTATGAACGAATAATAAACAATTAAATAATAATTAAAAACCTAACAGAAAACAATGAACAAATTAATTGCCATTTTGGCTTTGGGCGTATGCTTCAGCAATGTATATGCCAAGAGTCCGAAGAAGAACAAAGCGGAAGAAGGTTTTGTGTTTACAACAGTAAAAGAAGTTCCTATCACCTCTATCAAAGACCAGAACCAGTCGAGCACTTGCTGGGCATTCTCAACACTGGGATTCCTCGAAGCAGAACTTCTGCGTGCCGGAAAAGGTGATTTCGACTTGTCTGAAATGTTTGTCGTACACAAGACCATGGAAGACCGTGCCGTAAACTACGTTCGTTACCACGGCGACGCTTCATTCTCTCCGGGCGGAAGCTTCGAAGACATTGTATATTGCTACGAAAACTATGGTATGGTACCGCAAGAAGCTATGCCGGGCATCATGTACGGCGACTCTCTGCCTAACCATAACGAACTGGATGCTGTAGCTTCTGCATACATGAACGCTATCGCCAAAGGCAATCTGAAGAAACTTTCTCCGGTATGGAAAAACGGTATTCAGTCTATCTACGATACTTATCTGGGTGCATGTCCGAAGGAATTTACTTACAAAGGAAAGACTTACACTCCGAGAACATTTGCCGATGAAGCTCTGGGACTGAACATGGACGACTATGTTTCACTGACTTCTTATACTCATCACCCGTTCTATACTCAGTTCAACATCGAGGTACAGGACAACTGGCGTAATGCGCTTTCTTACAACCTGCCTATCGACGAACTGATGGCTGTTATGGAAAATGCCATCAACAACGGTTATACTTTCGCATGGGGTGCCGATGTAAGTGAACAAGGCTTTACACGCGACGGTGTGGCTGTTTGCCCGGACGCAGAAAAAGGTGCCGAACTGACAGGTTCTGATATGGCACGCTGGTTGGGTATGAGCCAGGCCGACAAGCGTAAAGAGCTGACAAGCAAACCACTTCCTGAAATCACAGTTACTCAGGAAATGCGTCAGCAGGCTTTCGACAACTGGGAAACTACCGATGACCACGGAATGGTAATCTATGGTATCGCTAAAGACCAGAACGGAAAAGAATACTTCATGGTCAAGAACTCATGGGGTACTGAAGGTAAATACAAAGGTATATGGTATGCTTCAAAAGCATTTGCTGCTTACAAGACTATGAATATTCTGGTAAACAAACATGCCATCCCTGCCGACATCGCCAAGAAACTGGGACTGTAATTGGATAATATAGACCAATTATAAATAATTAAACGGTTAATCCCCGAAAATAAATACGGGATTAACCGTTTTTTTCTTTCTTTTTTTCTAATTTTACAGATTGAATAACCAGGCAAAGAAAAAGAGAAACGGCTTGATACCTGTCTTGACCTGGTTCCTGAAAAAAGAAAAGAAAGAAAAAACATATATAAATGAATTACAAATGGAACTATCAACCTCCGACACTCGAACAGCGGGAAGCAGCTAGGGCACTGGCTAAGGATATAGGCATCAGTCCTATATTATGCCGTCTGCTACTGGAGCGCGGTATCACTTCTACCGCCGAAGCCAAACGATTTTTCCGACCGCAACTGAGCGAACTGCACGATCCGTTCCTCATGAAAGACATGAGTATTGCTGTGGAACGGCTCAACAGGGCTATGGGACGGAAAGAACGGATTATGGTGTACGGAGATTACGATGTGGACGGAACAACGGCCGTCGCATTGGTATACAAATTCCTTCAGCAGTTCTATTCGAACATCGACTACTACATTCCCGACCGTTATAACGAAGGATATGGAGTTTCGAAGAAGGGAGTGGACTACGCCGCCGAAACGGGCGTAAAACTGATTATTGTATTGGACTGCGGCATCAAGGCTGTAGAGGAGATTGCGTATGCCAAGGAAAAGGGCATCGACTTCATCATCTGCGACCATCATGTGCCCGATGACGTGCTGCCACCGGCTGTGGCTATCCTGAACCCTAAACGGTTCGACTCGACTTATCCGTACGATCACTTGTCGGGCTGCGGAGTGGGATTCAAATTCATGCAGGCTTTTGCCGTGAACAACGGGATAGAGTTTCATCAGCTTACCCCGCTGCTGGACTTGGTTGCCGTGAGCATTGCCTCCGATATCGTGCCGATTATGGGCGAAAACAGGGTGCTTGCCTATCACGGACTGCGTCAGCTTAACTCGAACCCGAGCATCGGACTGAAGGCTATCATCGATGTCTGCGGACTGGCCGACCGGGAAATTACGATGAGCGACATTGTGTTCAAAATCGGCCCGCGCATCAATGCTTCCGGACGCATACAGAACGGGAAAAAGGCGGTCGACCTGCTTATCGAAAAAGACTTTCAGTCGGCTCTCGAAAAGAGTAACCAGATCAACCAGTTCAATGAAACCCGTAAGGACCTCGACAAGACGATGACCGAAGAGGCAAACAAGATTGTAGATCATCTGGAGAATCTGTCGGAACGACGCTCCATCGTAATTTACAACGAGGCTTGGCACAAGGGAGTGATCGGTATCGTCGCTTCCCGTCTGACGGAGATTTACTACCGTCCTGCCGTGGTACTGACACGTACCGACAACCTGGCAACCGGTTCTGCACGTTCGGTTTCGGGATTCGATGTGTACAAGGCTATTGAAAACTGCCGCGACCTGCTGGAAAACTTCGGAGGACATACCTATGCTGCGGGACTTTCTATGAAGATTGAAAACGTACCGGAGTTTACACGGCGCTTCGAGCAATATGTAACCGACCATATCCTGCCGGAACAGACCAGCGCAACCATCGACATTGATGCCCAGTTGGATTTCCGCGACATCACCCCGAAGTTCTTCTTCGACCTGAAGAAGTTCAACCCCTTCGGGCCGGATAATCCGAAACCGGTCTTCGCCACCCTGAATGTCTATGACTACGGTACGAGCAAGGTGGTAGGACGCGATCAGGAACACATCAAGCTGGAACTGGTAGACAACAAGTCGAACAACGTGATGAACGGCATCGCGTTCGGACAAAGCTCACAGGCACGCTACATCAAGACCAAACAATCGTTCAACATCTGTTACACGATTGAAGAAAATACGCACAAACGTGGAGAAATCCAGTTACAGATAGAGGACATCAAGCCCTCTTTCCAATAAACAAAAATGATGAATGAAGAACTGCTTCCGGCAGGACATTTCTTCATTCATCATTGTTCATTTCAGCACCTTCTTTCATAACTTTTCAATCGACAACGTGGACTACAAAAGCATACTGAAGCAATATTGGGGATACAACAACTTCCGTGGCATACAAGAAGATATCATCAACAGCATCGGAAGCGGACGCGATACTCTCGGACTGATGCCGACGGGAGGAGGTAAATCCATCACCTTTCAGGTACCTGCCCTTGCCCAGCCCGGACTATGCCTGGTGGTTACTCCACTCATTGCCCTGATGAAAGATCAGGTACGCAACCTGCGCGACCGCGGTATCAAAGCCATTGCCGTTTATTCGGGCATGACGCGTGAAGAAATCCTCGTGGCACTGGAAAACTGTATCTTCGGCGATTACAAGTTTCTCTATATCTCTCCCGAACGACTGGACACGGAGATTTTCCAGACCAAGCTGAAAAGTATGAAAGTCAGCATGATTACCGTCGACGAATCACACTGTATTTCGCAGTGGGGATACGATTTCCGACCGGCATACCTGAAGATTTCGGAAATACGCAAGTTGCTCCCCGGCGTACCCGTACTCGCCCTTACAGCCACTGCCACCCCCGAAGTGGTAAAAGATATTCAGCAACGACTGGCATTCAAGGAAGAAAACGTGTTCCGGATGAGCTTCGAACGCAAAAACCTTGCCTACATCGTACGCCGCACGGAAAACAAGGCCGAAGAACTTCTCCACATTCTGAACAGTGTGGAAGGCTCGGCTATCGTCTATACACGCAACAGGAAGAAGACCAAAGAGGTTGCACAATTTTTGAATGCACAAGGAATTACCGCCACATTCTACCACGCCGGACTAAACAATGATACCAAAGACCAGCGACAGAAGGGCTGGATAAACGGAGAATTTCGGGTAATGGTGGCCACCAATGCCTTCGGTATGGGTATCGACAAGCCCGATGTCCGTCTGGTAGTGCACATCGATTTTCCAGATTCCCCCGAAGCCTATTTTCAGGAAGCGGGACGTGCCGGACGCGACGGACAGAAAGCGTATGCCGTTCTGCTGTATGCCCGCAGCGACAAAACCATCCTGAACAAACGTATCACCGATACTTTTCCCGAAAAAGACTATATCCGTCAGGTATACGAACACATCAATTATTACTATCAGATGGCAATGGGCGACGGACTGGGCTGCACATATGCCTTCAACATCGACGAGTTCTGCCGAAACTTCAAGCATTTTCCCATTCAGGTAGACAGTGCATTGAAGATTCTCACCCGTGCCGGTTATCTGGAATACACCGACGAGCAGGACAACGCCTCCCGACTGATATTCACTTTACGACGCGACGAATTGTACCGCATCCACGAAAGTAGTCAGGAAACGGAAAATCTGATTCGTATCATCTTGCGCTCCTATACAGGTGTGTTCAGCGATTATGCTTACATCAACGAAGATACGCTTGCTTTGCGAAGCGGACTTTCACGCCAGCAAGTGTATGAAACGTTGGTATCGCTCACCCGGCAACACATCTTGCACTACATACCAGGAAAGAAAACACCTTATATCATCTATACCCGCGAACGTCAGGAAAGTGAACGTATCGTGCTGAGTCGGGAAGTTTACGAAGACCGGAAGGCAAGTTACGAACGGCGCATCAAAGCCATGCTCGACTATGCTGATGCCGAACAACAGTGCCGAAGCCGTCTGCTCCTGCAATATTTCGGTGAAAAGAACGAACACAACTGCGGACAGTGCGATACCTGTCTTGCCAAACACGCTTCCGGACTGAAACAGGGAGAGTTTGAAGATATCCGCAACGAAATCATGTCTATGCTGCAAACGCCCCGTTCCTCACACGAACTACTGGAAAGCCTGCCCGGCGACATAGAAAAGAACAAGAAAACTCTGTCGTACCTGCTTGCAGAAGAAGTAATCAGCCAGCAGGACGGAAAACTATTTATCTGCAAATGAACATATTTACCGAACCTTTGTTATATTAAAAAATACAGAGTATGAAATCAACGTTATCAATTTTATTACTGGGCCTGGCCGGTTTATTCACCTCGCAGCCCACAAATGCCTGCACAGGCATCACACTGAAAAGTAAAGATGGAACAACCATCGTAGCACGTACCATCGAATGGGGAGGAAGCGACCTGAAAAGTCAGTACATCATTGTTCCGAGAGGATATACGGCACAATCGTATACACCCGAAGGAGTGAACGGAATGAAGTTCACGGCACGATACGGATATGTAGGTCTGGCGGTGGAACAAAAGGAATTTATCGCGGAAGGCGTGAACGAAGCCGGACTGTCTGCCGGACTATTCTACTTCCCTGCCTACGGAGAATACGAGAACTATAACGCAGCAGAGAAAGACAATACCATATCCGACCTCCAACTGGTTTCGTGGATTTTGGGTAACTGTGCCACACTGGATGAAGTAAAAGAGGCGGTAAAGAATGTGCATGTAGTCAACATCGACCCGCGTTCGTCTACCGTTCACTGGCGATTCACCGATCCGGCCGGCAAACAACTCGTACTGGAGATAACAGGCCAGACCCCGCACTTCTTCGAAAACAACTTAGGTGTGCTGACCAACTCTCCGGGCTTTGAATGGCAGCTTACCAACCTGAACAATTACGTGAACCTGTTCCCGGGAACGGCTCCGGCACAAGACCTGGGCACTACCCCGCTGAAATCGTTCGGAGCAGGAAGCGGATTCTTAGGCATACCGGGCGATGTAACCCCTCCTTCACGTTTCGTGCGCGCAGCTTTCTACCAGTCGACTGCTCCGCAACAGGACACTGCCGAAAAGACTGTACTTCAGGGATTCCAGATTCTGAACAACTTCGATATTCCGGTAGGCATCGAATTTCCATTAGGACAAGTACCGGCCGACATTCCGAGCGCCACACAGTGGACATCGGCTACCGACATGGCGAACCTGACCATCTATTACCGCACGATGTACAACAGCGCGATACGCAGCATCGACCTGCGGACCATCGACTTTGCCAAGGTGAAATATCAGGCTATCCCGCTGGATAATGTTACTCAGCAACCCATCCAGCAGATCAAGGTATCTCCATCTCCCAAGTCCGGTCGCAAATAGTGAGATAATCCATTTCGGGCCGAGTCCCGAAAACCAACGCATAAAACGAAGTATCTCTCTGCTTCAAACGAATTATCTGTTTCATTAACTCGTCCTCTACGGGTGGCATTTCGAAATCGGAAATCATCACGACGTCCGAACGATGCCACCCGTTTGTCTGTATCATACGGATGGCTTCCTTCAGCGCCGGAGCCATATTGGTTCCGCCATCGAAGCGATAATTCAGAAAATCGGCCAGCAACGGAAAGTCGGTACGCAAATCTTTTATCAGCATACAACGAATCTCCTCGGCAAAGTTGATGATATAACACTTGCGATGCGTACTGTCTACCAGCTTCGCTACCGCCAGCAAAGCCGATTTTGCCAGCATTTCACGCTTACCCTGCATGGAGCCGGAAGTATCCAGACAAACCACAAACGGCCCCTGACCGCTCACGGGCTTTCTACCTTTCTGAAGTGTCGAGCTGTCTTCTGCCGAACGGCTGTCGAATACCTGCAGGCGTTTTTCCACAAACTTCTGCATAAATACCGGACGAAGTGCCTCATCCGTCAGGTAACAATACTCCATCGGGAGCAGATGATTCAAATCGTTTCCCAATGTTACTCCCTCGATATCGCTGCGCACGGCATGGCGAACCAGTTGCTCTTCACGGATGCCTCCCAGCGGATCGAAACTGCGCTTCTCTCCCTTGCTGTGCTTTCCTAATATCCGAACAAGTTCACGGATATGACGGTTCTGTTCCATCACTTTTTCATAGGGCACAACACGACGGTAAAGTTCCGGATGATTCAGCAACAGCCACCTGACGCGCGAGCCCGTCACATCCTCCACTGTTTTCAGTCCGCTCTGCTTGTCGAGCAGAACAAATCCCTCACACAGCGATTCAATGTGATGATACTGATAATCGTATTCCTTATTCGTAAGGAGGCGATGCCATTTATCCAGAAAAAGTTCCTGCAAGCGTTTCCGCTCGGGACTCAGCAAAGGCAGCCGTTCCAGCCGTTCGATGTAATAAGGCACGTCGAGCTCGGCAAGCGAATAACGCTTGCGAAAAGCCGACTGCATGCGGTAAAGGAAATCGAGAAAATCGGACGGCAGCAACTGTTCGTGCTCGTAAAACACCTCCCACTCGGGTGTGTAGCGCGAATAAAACTCCTGCAGAGATGGAGCCGTCTTGCGGTAATACTCCCAGATTTCCCCTTCCAGCTCTCCCGGACGCACCGTCCCGTACTGCAAAGCCTCGCCCAGACACTTAAAGCACCTGCTCCGAAGCTCCTCCAAATAAGTCGCTTTCAGATCCTTGATCCGGATACTCCTCGTTCTCTTTTCGGTACGCATGTTTTAGCTCATCAAGTTCATTTTTATACTTCTCCAGCGAATCGTGCTGCATGCACAGCATGTCTTCCATCGTCCGGCGTTGTTTCTCGTTCAGGAACAGATGGTTCCGGCAGTATTCCCTCTCTGTTTCGAAAAACTCCCTGCTGCCGGCATCCACCCGCGAAAGCAGTTCCTCCAATTCCCGGAAACGTCTGGTCAGGTCACTTTCCGGACGTACCTCGATAGCCGGAAGCGGTTCTGCATCGGCGTTGCAGCGCAAAGGATACTCATAATTGTTGATGAACACCGAACGTCTTCCCTTGCGCAGGGAATAAATCTTGTTCTGAGGTACCTTACCTCGCATGGAAAGGTCGTATTTTTTCAGAATGAAACATTGCGACTTGTACTTGTCTTTATGCAGATAAAAGAGTTTTCCCGTATCGTCGAGCGACTGGAAATCGGAAGCAAACATCAGCAAGCGTCCTGCCAGCCGCACCCGATCTATCTGATAATAATACGAGTCGACCAGCATCAGTCCCGGATCGTGACTCTCACGAACCGTACCCGTTGCCTTCAGTTCCTCTTTCAGTGTCTGCAACTCACGGTCCACTCCCTGCAAGTTCAGCAGGTACCCTTCGGCACTCTGACGTATTGCCGCGGAAAGCATTTCCTCCGTAACATTCTTCTGCGTCACGTCGCTCCACAGGCAATGTACCAGCAACAGACAGTCCGACAGACGGACGGCCTCCGAACCGTTCAGGAAAGCCGATGCACGCAGTAGCTTGACCATCTTCTTCCAGCGGCGGTCGGATACATACAGCGGAAGATCTGCCGACTCATCATTCTGCAAACGACGGTTGTATTCCTCTATCTTTTCCTTCAGCAGATGAATCACTTCGAAAATGGAATAATGCAAGGTAATGCCCGCTATCTGCTGCTGCCATCCGCTATACTCCTCGTCGCCGATGGCAAGTTCCTCCGGTACACACGGCTCGCTCTCGTCGGCCGAAGCAATCATCCGGTCGAAATCGGACAAATCTTCCACCCCTGTCACCATGACACGCAACAGAAAACGGTCCCACAAAGCCTCCAGTCCCTGACCTACCGCCGGCAACTCATTCGATGCCGCCACCAGTCCTTTAAGCGGAAGCTGCATCGTCACCCGTCCGTTCCGGAAAATCTTCTCGTTGATAGCCGTCAGCAACACATTCTGAATAGCCGGTCCCGCCTTCCAGATTTCGTCAAGAAATACCACCGTAGCCGAAGGCAGATACCCTTCGGTCACACGTTCGTACGTATCGCCTTCCTTCAGTTTCGAAATGGAAACCGGTCCGAAAATCTCATCGGGCGTACTGAAACGCGACATCAGATACTCGAAAGCCTCTCCACCGCGGAAAGCCAGTTTCAGGCGGCGTGCCACCATACTCTTTGCCACTCCCGGAGGTCCCAGCAGAAAGATGCTCTCGCCTGCCACGGCAGAAAGCAGCGACAGCGCGATGACATGCTCCTTGCCGAACACCCGTTCGTTCAACTGCTGCAACAACTGTTGTAGGCGTAATCTCAAATCGTCCATGCTTTAGGGTTTTAATTGATTTTTCTTCGCCTGCCAAGCCACCCTTCCCGTCTGCATCACGACAGAAAGAAATATCAGTCCCAGTCCGGTATAAAAACTGAAGTTCAAGTCCTTTGCTTCCCGAAAGATAATCATTGCCAGAATGATGCTGTAAATAGGCTCCAGATTGTAAGTGAGATTGAACGTAAACGCCGAAATCTTCTTCAGCACCTGTATCTGAAGGATATACAACAGAACGGTACACACTGAAGCAAACACCAGCAAATAGCCGAAATCGGTAGCCGAAGGCAATATGGTAGGTACAGGAAAGAAATACAGATACAAAGGCAACATGCAGGTCAGGCCCGCAAATCCCCCTCCCATTTCATAGAGCAAGGTAATACCCGACGGATAACCCGATGCCACTTTCTTGTTGCAGATGGTAAACAAGGAAGCCAGTGCCGACGACACCACTCCCATGAGAATACCCGTCCGATAACGGGTATCGAAATGAAAGATGAGCACAATGCCCGCCACTCCTATCAGACTGAATACGATTTCGCTTGCCGATACGCGGTGACGGTTGATAAGCGGATCGAACAAGGCGGTGAAGAAACTCATCAGCGACAGGCAGACCACCCCGATAGATACGTTCGATGCCTTGATACTGCCATAGAAAAACAGCCAGTGTACTGCCAGCAACAATCCTACCGAGGCAATACGCAGAGCATCGCGAACTGGAAGTTTGCGCAGTTTCTTCAGCAGGAAAAGTACGATATAAAACAACACACCTGCAAAAAGCATACGATACCACACCAGCAGTCCCTCGTTCAGGGTAATCAAACGCCCGAATACTCCCGTACCTCCGGCTATCAGTACCGAAAGATGAAGTTTGATAAAAGCCTCTTTCATTCGTCTTATTTTTTGTCGGCGCAAAGGTACAAAACAATTTTGTAGCACAGGAGGCAGACGCTACAAAAAGACGAATACGGTCATTGACAAAAAGACAGAAAAAAAGCATTTACACAGACAAATAAAAGCAATATCTCTCCAACAGCTAACAAGCCTCAGCTATAAAAAGTTTCTTCTGCGTGTAGGAAATGGCCTCCTGCCGAAAATCATGTCCGCCAAAGGGCCTTTTCTACAAGTTGGCAGCGGTAATTGGGGGACATTCCTGCGAAAATGGAAAGACTTTCCTGCGGAAAAACTCAAAAGCAGAACACAAACTCAAAAGTTTTTGTACAAATTTTCTCAAAACGTCGGGACGTTTTACCCAAAACCTCGTGACATTTTGCATGAACATGCCCAGAAAAGGGTGAAAAATCCCCGACAAGCAGCAGCAATACGCCAGATACTCTTCTTCCGCCGTCGAAAGCCAACCGTCATTTTGCTTTTCTTTCCGCTTTATACCATCCGGATATTCCCGTTTCACGTTCATCCGAAACAAAAGCACGACTTTAGGATTATATTTCTGACATTCTGAAAATCCGCGACTTCATACCGTTGCGTTTTTCCGGCACTTCCTCATCTAATGTCCGAAAAAAAAGATTCTCAGACAGATGAATTGACTTTTTGTCAAAATGAAATGTTTTTGTTCTATCCCAAAGTTTCCTTCCGACGCAAGACTCATCTTACTCAATCTTCATGGTCTGCATCTGCTCCTTGGTTGTTCCGAAACGCTTGCCGTACCAAGTCCAGTAGTACGTGGCAGCCCAGAGAAACAAGCGTTTGCTCAGCGGCATGGTGGCACGTATCGTACGGTAACTCCCGCTTCCGACAGATTTCGCCAGCTTCTTGACCGCTCTGACCGCTACGTAACGGAACGGGGTGCCAAGAATCGCTTCTCCGCTTCCCAATGCCAATACCGAACCTATCTGATAACCGTTCTTCCGGCAGAAGAAACGAAGCATCTTCAAGGCGATATCGTTTTGCTGATGCTCCAGAAAACCGCAGTTAATCAGGATAGACACAATTGGTTTCCGCTTCGGAGGATTGGCTTCCAGATGCTTCAGGAAATTCAGGAATCCTACCGGAAGCGAATCGGCATAAAGCGGAAACACCAGCAACACATCGGAATACTCCGACATCCTCCGGCAGAGTTCGGCATGATTGCTCTTCGATATATTGAAATAGTCCGACGGCAACTGACAGTTGGCCGAAAAGATTTCGGCATATTGCCGCGAATTAGACTTCGGTGCCCTCGGGCTGCCGTTCAGAATCAGCACGTTTCCCATTTTTCCACAATTTCTTTTACCACATCGTTCAACATGGCCTCGGTTGTAAACTTCACTTCATAACTCTCAAAACTCATATTGATGGCATTACGGGCTATCAGTTGCCGGAAAATCTCCTGCTCTTCGGGCGAGATGTCACCGTAGGCAAGAATCGTGGCTTTCTTCATCGTCACGGCACGCTGTACGTGATGCGTTTCTCCCTTGTGGATGCGTATAAAAGCCTGCTGCACGGGGATGGCACGCTCCAGCATGGTTTTCATCACGCTGTCGTAGCCGCCGTAACACAGCCGACTGACATACAGTACCGTATCGCTTGCGGCGATATACGGATAAACCCGGGTGGCGTCGTCACGAATCACACATTTGCCCGGCGTCTTTGTCCAGCATCCAAAGCATCCCATGCAGTTGGCTATCCGCAGGGATGACAAATCAATATATTTCACCGCCTCGTTCTTCAGAAAACTCACGTCGACAGGGCGGTCGGTCATAATCAGTTTCATACTCTTTCTGTTTATGTTTGAAAGAACTTCAAATGTCTTTTAAACGGCCAAACCGTCTAAATCAGAACAAGGGTACTTTCACTTTAGTTCACAACCAGCCTGCCGTATATGTTTTTTTATGAAAATATTAGTTAACTGAATATGAACGGAAAAGCACTGTAACCTTTTTTAGACATCTATACCGTGCGTATTATAAAATCTTTACTATATTTGTCACCGACCTTATTCATTAAAAGCCCAATAAGGGCTTACGCATTAACAAAAACTGCTTATACTATGGATAGAACAAACGTTATCGGAGAAAAGATCAAAGGTCTCAGAATGGCCAAAGAAATAAGTCTGGATGAACTGGCAGACCGTACCGGCCTCGCCATCGAACAAATAACCCGCATCGAAGAAAATATTGATATTCCGTCGCTTGCTCCACTGGTAAAACTGGCACGCGCCTTGGGAGTACGTCTGGGAACCTTCCTCGACGACCAGCCCGACGAAGCCGGTCCGGTAGTATGCCGGCGCGGAGAAGCTGACGATACCATCAGCTTTTCGAACAATGCACTCGACGCCCGGCAGCATCTGCATTATCATGCCCTGTCGCGCAGCAAGACCGACCGACACATGGAGCCGTTCATTGTCGACATCGATGCAGACGGGAACAGTGAATTCAATCTCTCGGCACACGAAGGAGAAGAGTTCATCATGGTACTGAAAGGAACGCTGGAAATTAACTATGGCAAGTATACGTATCTGCTGGAAGAAGGAGATACCATTTACTATGACTCTATCGTACCGCATCACGTTCATGCGTTCGAGGGACAGGAAGCCCGCATCCTGGCCGTTATCTATACTCCCATCTGATAAACTGACTGCGTATGATACAATTATCGGAAAGAACACTGGGCGACTGGCTGGAGCACTGGGCCGCCGAAACGCCCGACAAGGAATATATCGTATACTCCGACCGTAACCTGCGTTTTACGTGGAGTCAGTTCAACCGCCGTGTAGACAATATGGCAAAGGGATTGCTTGCCATCGGTATTACGCACGGCACGCATGTAGGAATATGGGCACGAAACGTCCCCGACTGGCTGACGTTTCTTTATGCCTGTGCCAAGATTGGTGCGGTAGCCGTTACCGTCAATACCAACTACAAGCAGGCGGAGCTGGAATACTTGTGCGAGAACTCGGACATGCATACACTTTGTATTGTCGACGGAGAAAAGGACAGTAACTTTGTGGAAATGACGTACCGCATGCTTCCCGAGCTGAAAACATTCGAGCGTGGTCACATGAAAAGCAAGCGTTTCCCGCACATGCGAAACGTCATCTATATCGGTCAGGAAAAGTATCGCGGCATGTACAACACGGCGGAGATTCTGCTGCTGGGAAACAACATCGACGATACGGTACTCGACGAGGCAAAGAAAAAAGTCAACTGCCACGATACAGTAAACATGCAATATACTTCGGGTACGACGGGCTTCCCCAAGGGAGTGATGCTTACCCACTATAATATTGCCAACAACGGATTCCTGACAGGAGAGCACATGAAGTTCACTTCCGACGACAAGCTCTGTGTCTGCGTACCGCTATTCCATTGTTTCGGGGTGGTGCTCGCCACCATGAACTGCCTGACGCACGGCTGTACGGAAGTCATGGTAGAACGGTTCGACCCGCTGCTGGTGCTCGCTTCCATCCATAAGGAACGCTGTACGGCACTCTACGGGGTACCGACCATGTTCATTGCCGAACTGAACCATCCGATGTTCGACCTGTTCGACCTGTCCTGCCTGCGCACGGGTATCATGGCAGGATCTCTCTGTCCGATAGAGCTGATGAAGCAGGTGGAAGAAAAAATGTTTATGAAGGTAACCAGCGTATATGGTCTGACAGAGGCCTCGCCGGGCATGACGCACAGCCGCATCGACGATCCGCAGGAGGTACGCTTCACTACGGTAGGACACGACTTCGAATTTACGGAAGTAAAGGTTCTCGATCCGGAAACGGGTGAAGAATGTCCACAAGGCGTACAGGGCGAAATGTGCAACCGTGGATACAATACCATGAAAGGGTACTACAAGAATCCGGAAGCTACTGCCGAAGTAATAGACAAGAACGGCTTCCTGCACTCGGGCGACCTGGGTGTAAAAGACGAGAACGGTAATTACCGCATCACGGGACGTATCAAGGACATGATTATCCGTGGAGGAGAGAATATCTATCCGCGCGAGATAGAGGAATTTCTCTATCAGATGCCGGGCATAAAGGATGTACAGGTGGCAGGTGTCCCCTCAAAAAAATACGGTGAGGCGGTGGGAGCCTTCATCATCCTGCACGAAGGATGTACGATGAACGAATACGATGTCCGTGAGTTCTGTGAAGGAAAGATTGCACGCTACAAGATTCCGAAATACATTTTCTTTGTAAAGGAATTCCCGATGACGGGAAGTGGAAAGATTCAGAAGTTCAAACTGAAGGATTTAAGTCTGGAACTTTGCCGGCAGCAGGGCATTGAAGTGATTTAAGATTATAAAAAAGAGGTCGCCTCAAAATAGAATTGCAGAAGTAAAATCTTACATACAGATTGAAACTTAGAAATAAAAAATCTCCTACAAAAGTAGGAGATTTTTATGTTACCGGCACATACAGCCTGTTTGTTTATCAGCTTATTTTACAATTTTCACCAGAATCGTCTTGCCATCCGGCTCGCCTTTGGTATTGTAAGTTTCCGATTTTACCAGACCGATACCTTCGGCATACCATTCAGTCACACGGATAGTTTCCGATTTCAGCACAATCTTTGTACGTTTCAGGTATGAAATCTTGATACAATCGAACTTACCGGCAGTTGTACTGACCTGCTCCGTTCCCATGTAAGCTGCGCCCGAAATAGTTACTTCATTCTTCAACATGTTTGAAATCAGCGAATAAGAGCGGTCAGGAATAGCTTCACCTGCATTGGCCTGCTTTTTGATCGTGAAAGAATTATCCCCTTTCAGCTTCAAATCGTCTGCCATAGCCTGACGTGCCTTCGAGTCATATTTGGCCGGATCAGAATCCGATTTGATATAAGGGCCGTACATCAAGTCTTCCTGACAGGTAGTTACATTACCATCGTAACTCCAGTTATAAAGTGTATAGCTGGTATTGTTCTTTGTCTTGTTGGTTACAATCTTAGCCAAGTACTGCGCACTTGCTCCTGAAGCGTTATTCACCCCATTATATACTGTAACCGTTTCGTTCGACAGGCTTTGTCCTGCCTCATCATAATTTACGTAGTGCAATTCTGTACCATTAGTTGTACAGAAATATTGTGCCTGCATGGTATGGCATGCCAGCAAGGCAACAATGGCCAACAGCATCTTTTTCATAATTTATCTTTTTTAAATTCACAGCTTTATTGTCGTGCAAACATACGAATTTCTTTTCAGCAAACATATTCATTAAGTTAATTTTCTCGTTATCTTTGCAACACATTAACATAAAAAGATAAAATTATGGGCTTATTATCATCCTTATTCGGAGGAAGCAAACCGAGCGAAGACCAACAAGCTAAACAGGAAAAGAAAAATTTCGAAATCCTGAAATACGACGGCATACGCGCACACAACATGCATCAGCTGGCTTATGCCATAAAATGTTTCGAACAAGCCATAGAGCTGAACGATGAGCCGGAAACATTACAACTGCTTGCTAATGCTTACGTGGAAGCGGGACGTACCGACGATGCACGCATCACTCTCGACCGCCTGATTGATAAGACTCCCGAAAACGTAAAAGGTCTGCTGTCGCTGGCCAGCATCTGCTACATGCAGGAAGATTACGAAAGCATGGACGACGCTTGTCAGAAAGCCATCAAGCTTGACGAAACCAATGCCCTTGCCTACTACCTGGCAGCCAAGGCTGCACGTGGCATGAAGAACGACTTGCAAGCTATCGTCATGCTGACTAAGGCTATTGCCCAGAACGAAGAATATGCCGCTGCCTATCTCCTCCGTGCCGAGGTCTTGTGGGACATGCGTCAGGCTAAAGATGCCATGGGCGATCTGGAAAAAGTTCTTTCCATTGCTCCCGAAGAAGAAGATGCTCTCTTGCTGAAAGGAAAGATACATGCGGCACTCGGTGAAACTCAGGAAGCCTATACATGCTTCGATCAGGTACTGGAAATCAACCCGTTCAATGAAAAGGCTTACTTGCTGAAAGGAGAAATGCTGGCTGAACAGAAGGAATTCGACAAGGCTGTCGAACTGTATACCGAAGCAACAGAACTGATGCCTCAGAATGCTGTCTTCTATCAGGAAAGAGGACGTATCCGCCTGCTGAAAGGAGATAAGGACGGTTCGGTGGAAGATATGAAAAAAGCAATCGAACTGAATCCTGAAAACGAAAAGCAGATTACAGGAAATTACGACAACTTTAAGCAGAACGCTGCTCCAGGCATATATTAAATTACATAAAAAAGCCGTTTCAGTCTTCAAGATAAATACGACTGAAACGGCTTTATTCTTTATTTTAAGTAAGACCAATATCCGGTTTTATCAGAAACGATAACCTACAGTAATCAAGAAAGCCAGATTCTTATTGCTTTCATGAGCCCAGCTTTCCTTTATCATATTGGTAAATCCATACTGGCCTGTCAGATTCAATAAATATCTATATCCCAACTCAAAGCCTACTCCGTACTGCAAACCTACTGCACAGCGGTTCATCATAGCCTCATCGGCTCCATCCACTTTCTTAAACAACTTAGCTCCTACTTCAGCTCCCCCTTGTTCAACCGTTATTTTTCCCCCCAAGCCAAAGCCTACATACGGACCGGCATTGATAACGAAAGTATTTCCTTCACTGATAGGAAGTTTCACAGCTGCAAGCAAAGGTATATCCAGATAAACGGGATTAAACTTCGCAGTAGCTCCGTCTTCCGATTCCTTACAGCCCTTGCTCGTAAAATTCAATCCGGTCTGGAAAGCCCACATATCTGTAATAGCATAATCCATTCCTACTCCTACTGAATAGCCAATCTTCATGTCTGCATCACTATTGGTGATGTTTGCCATAGACATACCGGCATGCACGTCAAATCTTGCCTGAGAAAAGCCTGCCAGTGTACATAATCCCAATACAACGGTTAATAATAACTTCTTCATAGCGCTTATTGTTTTTTAAGGTTCTTGTCCCCCAAAGAATCTTGGGATTTGTTTTTCGAAGTGTAGGGACTGCCTTCTTTACCAAGGCACACTCCTGTTTGTTTTGTGTTCTTTAGCAAAGTTAAACAAATCTTACAGAATAACAAACTCAAGCAGAAAGAATTAATAAAAAAATGGCTCTACCTATAACAAAAAAATCCCGTCCAAAAGATGAACGGGATTCAGAAACAAAGATATTTTATAATTTAACTTTTTTCTTGACGGATTTCGATTCGTTATGCAAACGGTCGAGCGCTGTTACCACATAACTGTATTTCGTTTTTCCATCTTCATATGGAAGTTTATAAAAAGTATCATTAGTGACTGCCACTATATGAGAAGGATCATTCAAATTTACCTTCTCCTTATTTGCAAACCGATATACCACATATTGTACAGCCTTATCCATTTCGTCCTTCGCTTTTGGAGCCGTCCAGAAAAGAATATAACCATCGGCTGTCCACACAGGCTTCAGTTTCTTCACCTTGCCGGGAGCTTTATCATCGATAAAGGGAGATGTAGGAAGTAATGCGGGATATTTGTGATAGACATTTACCAGCATGTTACGATAGTTCCCTCTGTTTTCTACAACAGCTGCAGCGTACCACTGACAACTACCTTGTATCGTAGGAAACATACGCTGCAATTTATACTTAGCCGGCATCTGGTTTTGTGCAGGATTCTTTGGGTCGGCTTTCGACACCGTTCGTATCACATCCTGTCCGATGAACAAAGGACGTGCAGCAGAATTACGTGCCCACCAGCGAACCAGCTTTTCATAATCAGCAGCCGGATGTCCGATTTCCCAATAAATTTGAGGAATGTTATAGTCCACCCAACCATTGTTTACCCAAAGCAAGACATCGGCATACAAATCATCATAGTTCTGAAGTCCGTTCGTATCACTACCATTCGGATTAGACCGCTTATTGCGGTATATACCAAAAGGTGAAACTCCAAATTTAACCCAAGGCTTACAACTGCGTACGGTTTCGTGTATCTCCTTTATCAATACGTTTACATTATCTCTTCTCCAGTCGGCCTTGCTGGTAAATCCACGTCCGTAAGCAGCAAAACTGACGTTATCGGGGAACTCCTCTCCTGGAATCGGATAAGGATAGAAATAGTCATCCATGTGAATGGCATCTATGTCATAACGAGAAACTATATCGCGTACTATTTTACAGATATAGGCTCTCGATTCAGGATAGCCCGGATCGAAATACAACTGTCCGCCGTAGCGTACAAAAAGTCTTGGATATTTATTATAAGGGTGCATGGGCGACAAGGCTGTAGTTCCCTTTGTCTGAGCCCGATAAGGATTGATCCACGCATGAAGTTCCATTCCGCGTTTATGACATTCTTCTACCATAAACTGGAGAGGATCCCATCCCGGCTGAGGTGCTTTACCTTGTAATCCTGTGAGAAACCGGCTCCACGGTTCATAAGTCGATGCATAAAGGGCATCACACTCGGCACGAACCTGAAATATTATGGCATTGATGCCAGCACCTTTCAGATTGTCTAACTGTCTGATCAGGGTAGCTTTCATCTGCTCTGTCGGCATACCTTGAAACTGCCCATTCACACATTGTATCCATGCACCGCGAAATTCACGCTTCGGATAAGTTTGCGCCTCAACGCTTCCGGCAATCAGTAAAAGCATTGCCAGGCAAACCAATAAAACTTTTGATTTCATATTTTTTATTCATTATTATCGAGAGGGCAAAGATAACGAAAAAAATAATCACGAACTTTCTTTTTGCTTAATCGTTACAAAAGAATATCGATATAGAAAAGCATGCAGAAAAGACTGCGTTTTGTTGCGATAATACTGTTAAAGAGATATATATCCAGCTAATTTTGCCGGTAAAGAATGAAAACTTCTTTAAAATATATCACTATCTTTGCCTATTGAAACTAAACGATTCTAAGCATGTCTGACAGCAAATACATATCTATAAAAGGCGCAAAGGTGAATAACCTGAAGAATATCGATGTCGATATACCTCGTAATAAGTTAGTTGTTATCACCGGATTATCGGGATCGGGAAAATCCTCACTGGCTTTCGATACCTTGTATGCCGAAGGACAACGCCGCTATGTGGAGAGTCTTTCATCGTATGCACGCCAGTTCTTGGGACGAATGAGCAAACCTGAATGTGACTTTATCAAAGGTATTCCGCCTGCAATTGCTATCGAACAGAAAGTAATCAGCCGGAATCCGCGTTCCACTGTAGGGACATCGACGGAAATATATGAATATCTCCGCCTGCTTTTTGCACGTATCGGCAAGACTTATTCTCCCGTAAGCGGACAACTTGTAAAGAAAGACAGTCCGGAAGATATTGTAAACTGTATGCTTTCATACCCCAAAGGTACACGCTACACGGTACTGACACCTATTATCCCTCGCGAGGGACGCAATGAAGCCGAACAGATAGACATGGACATGAAACAAGGTTTTACCCGTCTGGAAGTAAACGGTGAAATGGTACGTATGGAAGAATATCAGTACAACCCTGACGATACTGTATATCTGCTGGTCGACCGCATGAGTTGTGATGACACCAAAGATGCTGTCAGCCGCCTGACCGACTCTGCCGAAACGGCTATGTACGAAGGAGACGGAGCTTGTATGTTACGGTTTTATCTGCCCGACGGCACAACCAAACTGCATTCATTCAGTACCAAATTTGAAGCTGACGGAATGAAGTTCGAAGAGCCCAGCGACCAAATGTTTTCATTCAACTCTCCTATCGGTGCATGTCCTACCTGCGAAGGATTCGGAAAGATTATCGGTATCGATGAACATCTTGTAGTTCCCAACCGTGCCCTGAGTGTATACGACGGTGCCGTCATGTGCTGGCGAGGCGAAAAGATGAGTGAATGGCTCACCGAATTCTTGCGCGAAGCTCCTGCTCATGATTTCCCTATTTTTGAACCTTATTATAATCTGACCCAGGAACAGAAAGATTATCTCTGGCACGGACCACGCGATAAGGTATGTATTGATTCATTCTTCAAAATGCTGGAAGAGAATCAATACAAAATACAATATCGTGTAATGCTGGCACGTTACCGGGGTAAGACTACTTGCCCCGAATGTCACGGAAGCCGCTTGAAGAAAGAAGCCCTCTACGTGAAGGTAGGAGGACGCACCATAGCAGAACTGGTAGAAATGCCAGTCTACCAGTTGAAGGAATTCTTCCGTACGCTTCAATTGGACGAACATGACCAACTGATAGCTCAGCGTCTGCTGAACGAAATAAACAACCGACTTACTTTCCTGCTCGACGTAGGACTGGGATATCTGACTTTAAACCGACTCAGCAACTCGCTTTCGGGTGGTGAAAGTCAGCGTATCAATCTTGCCACATCGTTAGGAAGCAGTCTGGTAGGCTCTCTTTACATATTGGATGAACCGAGCATTGGTCTGCACAGCCGTGATACGGACAAGCTTATCAAGGTACTTCGCCAATTGCAACAGCTGGGCAATACGGTTGTTGTAGTAGAACATGATGAAGAAATCATCCGTGCTGCCGATTATATTATTGACATAGGTCCTAAGGCCGGCCGACTGGGAGGAGAAATCGTCTATCAGGGAGATATGAAAGACCTGAAACCCGGAAGTAACAGTTATACGGTAAAATATCTGCTTGGAGAAGAAACCATCGAACGTCCGCAGACCCACCGGTCGTGGAATAACTACATAGAAATAAAAGGTGCAAGAGAAAACAACCTGAAAGGTATTGATGTACGTTTTCCGCTCAACGTAATGACAGTTGTAACCGGAGTGAGCGGCTCGGGAAAAAGTACTTTGGTACGTGATATTTTCTACAAGGCCTTAAAACGGGAATACAGCGAAAGTAGTGACCGTCCGGGTGAATTTGTATCCCTGGAAGGTGATATCCAGATGGTAAAAGACATAGAGTTCGTCGATCAGAATCCGATAGGTAAATCGTCGCGCAGCAATCCTGTCACTTACATCAAAGCATACGATGAAATAAGAAAACTGTTTGCTGACCAACCCTTATCTAAACAAATGGGCTATTCGGCAGGATACTTTTCTTTCAATACCGAAGGAGGGCGATGTGAAGAATGTAAGGGAGAAGGAACCGTCACGGTAGAAATGCAGTTCATGGCCGATCTGGTGCTGGAATGTGAGTCGTGTCACGGCAAACGTTTCAAGAGCGATACGTTGGAAGTACGCTATGAAGGGCAGAATATCTACGACATACTTGAAATGACAGTCAACCAGGCCATTGAATTTTTCGATGAACACGGACAGAAAAAAATTGTGAAAAAGCTTTTGCCTTTGCAGGAAGTCGGATTAGGATACATCAAACTGGGACAATCTTCCTCTACACTTTCGGGAGGAGAAAACCAGCGCGTAAAACTGGCTTATTTTCTGAGTATAGAAAAATCGCAACCCACTATTTTTGTATTTGACGAACCAACTACCGGCCTCCATTTCCACGATATCAAGAAATTACTGAAAGCTTTCGATTCATTGATTGCACGCGGACATACTGTTGTCATCATCGAACACAACATGGATGTCATAAAATGTGCTGACTATGTAATCGATCTCGGTCCGGAAGGAGGAGATATGGGAGGCAACCTCGTGGTTTGCGGTACTCCGGAAGAAGTAGCTCGTTGCGGAGCGTCATATACAGGACAATATTTAGCCGAAAAGATGCAATAAAAGCCTCATTGCAGACAAAAGGAAGCATATAAAGAACTTTTTTTATATTTTTTCATAAAAACAGCAAACAATTCTTACCTGTTTGCTGTTCTTAGTTTTTAGACTTAACCTAAAACGAGAGATCTTATGAAAAAAAAATTGCTTTTAATCTGCACTTGTTTCTTTGCCTGCATCAGCATAGCGATGGCACAAGTATCAAAGATGACAGGAGTGGTCATCTCTGAAGAAGACAATCTCCCTATCGTGGGAGCTTCCGTTCTTATCAAAGGAACCAACACAGGAACAGTTACCGACATCGATGGTAAATTTACGCTTAGCAACATTCCGGAAAATGCCAAGAAGGTAATTATATCATTTATCGGTATGCAAAGCCGCGAACTTGACATCAAGCCAGAACTAAACGTTACGCTTCAACCGGATACCAAGGTGCTGGATGAAGTTGTGGTGACAGGTTACGGAGTGACCAAGAAAAGCACATTCACAGGAGCCGCCAACGTGGCAAGTCCTACTACCCTCGAATCGCATACGGACGCCAACTTCATGAAAGCGCTGGAAGGAAGTATGCCGGGTGTACAGATGAACAACTCAACAAGCATGCCAGGTGCTCAGGCTAATGTCTACATCCGAGGTGAAAGTTCCGTGAACTCGGGCACGCAACCTCTTTATATCATCGACGGAATGCCGATGAATTCGGATACGGATGCCGCATCGGTTAGCAACAACCGTGCATTCAACCCGCTGGCTAATATCAATACAGCCGATATAGAAACAATTACAGTCTTGAAAGATGCCAACGCTACGGCCATCTACGGTTCGCGTGCAGCCAACGGAGTCATCGTCATCACGACCAAAAAGGGACAGGAAGGTGCCATGCATATTGACCTGGATATCAAACAGGGATTCACAACCATTGCTCCAAACAACTTCTCTTTCTGCAACGCACAGCAGACCGCTGATTTATTCGCTCAAGGACTGGTAAACAGCAACCCGGAGAAATATACCTACGAATCGGCTATGGCCAAGATCAAATCAGACTACAACTGGGACGGGATTCAGAGTTACGACTGGATCGATGCCATCACACGTACCGGATATTATCAGGACTACAACCTCAGTTTCAGCGGCGGAAACGGCAAGACACGCTACTACGCCAGTGTAGGTTACCTGAATCAGGAAGGCGTAGCCATCAACAGCGGTATGAAACGATACTCTGCCCGCCTCAATCTGGAAACGTCATACAAATGGTTCAACTTCGGATTCAATACCTCATTCGCGCTGGCCGACATGGATGCCTTCTCACAGTCAACCGGAGGTTCCTTCTCGAATCCGTTTGTTAGTGCGACCATGAAGGCGACACCTCTCGATCCGTTCTACAACGAAGACGGTAGTTATAACACCAGTATCTCGTATAACCCGCTTGCCGTATACGACAAGGATGAAGGAGATATCTATAATACAAAAACTACAACGATCAATCTGAATCCTTATTTCGCCATCGATTTTGGAAAGGGATTCATTCTGAAAACATCATTAGGTATCAACTCATATGGCACACGTCAGTACGATTTCTGGAGCTGGTACAATAATCAGGGAGCAAACGACAACGGACGTGGCATGCAATATAATTCGAATACTACCACCATCACATGGACCAATACATTGAACTGGATGCATACTTTCAATGAAAAGCATAATCTGAACATTATGCTCGGACAAGAAGCACAGTGGAAGAATTACTGGAATGAATCGTATGCAGGCATCAACTTTCCGC
>ENA-OPAW01000193-OPAW01000193.1-human-gut-metagenome-genome-assembly--contig:-NODE-193-length-39153-cov-4.761088_pt1 | contig 39153 bp, 30 predicted proteins | sample MGYA00241060_ERZ501436 | MGnify/ENA primary metagenome ERZ501436 (study PRJEB25962, sample SAMEA2042619) | human gut metagenome | biome: human gut; feature: human-associated habitat; material: faeces... | reverse complement strand
TCGTCATCAAGCAGGAAGGGAGGAGGTGCGGAAGGATTCAGGATCTTGAGTTCCTGAGCCAGCACTTCAACGCCGCCGGAGATGAGGTTTTCGTTGCGAGTGCCTTCCGGACGAGCACGAACCAGGCCTTTAACCTCCACAACGAATTCGTTACGGACTTTATCGGCAGTTTCGAAGACGTCGGGACGATCCGGGTCGCAGACGATTTGGACCAGGCCTTCACGATCGCGCAAATCGATGAAAATAACACCGCCGTGGTCGCGGCGGCGATGAGCCCAGCCGTAGAGGGTGACAGTTTGACCGAGGAATTTCTCGTCAATCAAACCTGCATATTCAGTACGCATTAAAAACTCCGCAAAAGCGAGCACTTTTCGTGCTCTATCAATAAATTCCCGTTCATTCTAAACAATGGGTACCCAAAATGACAATTCAGTTGTATGTCTTTCGGATTCGGGAGTAAGGCAAATCACTTATCTTTTTTAGCAGGGCCATTTTCATTGCAGTGGGAGGCAGGCAGGGCGGCAGAAGATCCGCCCTTAAAGTCTGTAGCATACCAACCTTTTCCCTTGAGCTCGAAGCCGGGTGCCGAAAGCTGTTTAACCATCGTTTCCATGTTGCATTTCGGACAATGGGTAATAGGAGCGTCGGAGTATTTCTGCAGAACATCTTTTGTGTAGCCGCAGTTAGAGCACTTGTAAGAGTAGATAGGCATTTCGCTTAAATAATAAAAGCTAAAAAATTTAAAAAACACGGCAAGGAAGGAGGCTTTCGCCAAGTCACTGGCCGTGCTGCATGAGCTAGACAATTATAGAGCGGCGGGTTTTCTTCCTCACTAACCTTGAGAAGAGATTGAGGACGGCGCCGCGGAAATAAGAAAAGGCCCGCAAAACGCGGGCCGAAAAGACTTATTCAGTCAGACGAGATTATTCGTCTTCATCCTTTCTGTGGTAGTTAGAGGCCAACTCAACCTGGCGCTGCATTGGAACAGGAGCGTATCCGGCCAGTTCCATAGAGTAGCTGCCGGCACCCTGAGTGATGGCGTTCAGGCGGGCGGCATATCCGTCGAGCTCGGACAGAGGCACCGTGCCGGAGATGATCATCATGCCGCCGGCCATGTTGGCGGTACCGGTTACCTGACCTCTGCGGCTGGCGAGGTCGCCCGTGATGTCGCCCATGGCGCTGTCCGGAGCAACGATCTCAACGTCAACGATCGGTTCAAGGATCGTCGGTTTAGCTTTGGACAGGGCGTCAAGCATGGCTTTTCTGCCGGCAGAGACGAAAGCAACTTCCTTGGAGTCCACCGGATGGCTCTTACCGTCATAGACGACAACGCGAACGTCGTGGATCGGGTAACCGGCAACATAGCCTGTATCCAAAGCGTCACGGACACCTTTTTCTACAGCCGGGATGAAGTTGTACGGAATTGCGCCGCCTTTGACTTCGTCAACGAATTCGAAACCGGCTCCGCGTTCACGCGGTTCAATGCGAAGATAGACTTCACCGAACTGGCCGGCGCCGCCTGTCTGCTTCTTGTGGCGAGCGTGACCTTCAGCACCCTGAGCAATGGTTTCACGGTACGGGATGCGAGGTGTACGAGTGTTGACTTCAAGCTTGAACTGCGCAGCCATTCTTTCGAGAACGCTTCTTAAGTGCTGAGCGCTCAGACCGCGAAGAACCGTTTCATTCAAGGTGGTGTCGTGTTCAAGTTCGAGTGTCGGATCTTCGGACAGGAGCTTATGCAGGATGTCGGAGAGACGGCCTTCATCACCGCGGCGAGCCGGAGAAATCGCTAAGCCGAACATGGGTTTCGGGAAGCTCAGCGGTTTCATCTTGATGTTGTCGTGCTCGTGAGAAGCATGGATCACGCTGTCAAACACGAGTTCGTCGACTTTGGCGATAACACCGATGTCGCCCGGCACCAGTTCGCGAACTTCCGTGGTTTCTTTACCCTGAAGAATCATCGGGTGAGAAACTTTGATCGGCTTCTTGTTGTCGTTGACGAACAGCTGATCGTCACGGCGCAGGGTACCCTGGTGAATACGGAACACACCGACCTTGCCGACATACGGGTCATTAACCACCTTGAAGACATGGGCAACAAGAGGAAGGTCAGGATCGGACTTCAGTTCGACGTCGTTTCCGTTTTCATCTGTGAAGAGCGGAGCATTAGCTTCAGAAGGATTCGGGAGGTGACGAACCATCACGTTGATGAGATCATCAACACCGGCGCCGGTCTTGCCGGAGACAAAGCAGATCGGGATGATGTGTCCTTCACGAAGCGCCTGTGTCAGCGGGGCGTGCAGCGTGCTCGGATCGGCTTCGCCTTCTTCAAGGTATTTTTCCATAGCGGCATCGTCGACTTCCACAACCTGTTCGATAAAGGCACGATGGACTTCGGGCACGCTCATGAAGTCGGCTTCACCTTCGTCTTTGGAGAAGCAGTCGATCACGCGAGCGCCGTTGTTGGCGGGCAGGTTAATCGGCATGACTTCCTGACCGAAAGCTTCTCTGAGCTCTTCGACGAGACGCGGCAAATCTAAGTGTTCTGCGTCAATCTTGTTGACGATGATCATGCGGTTGAGGTTGCGCTCTTTGGCCCAATCCATCATGCGGCGCGTCATCAGCTGAATGCCGGCAGTGGCGTCTACTACGATAGCGGCGGTTTTAACCGCGTCGAGGGCACCCAAGGCCTGACCGACGAAATCGGGGTATCCCGGAGTATCAATCATGTGCACGCGAACTTCCTGTCCGTTTGCGTTGTCTGCCTCGAAGTGCGTACAGGCAGCGCGCAGAGAGTGCTGAACCGCTTTTTCGAGCGGGTCGGAGTCGCAGACGGTTGTGCCGCGTTCGACAGAACCGCATGTAATGATCATGCCTGCTTTGGCAAGAATTCCTTCTGCCAAGGTGGTTTTTCCGCTACCGCCATGGCCGACCAAGGCAACTGTTCTGAGATTTTCGGTTGAGAAAATAGGCATGATGCTTTTTCCTTTCTTATGAAATTAATTGACGTATCCTTTGATTGTGGAACAATCAATCGTCTTTGTCGAGAATATTTTGACAAATGACCGATTTTTGCCGAGAGGCGACTTTATCAAACGATGGGAGAAACTTGAGAAATGGCTGAGAAAAAACAATCCTACTGCGCCGGCTGCTCAGAGGCGGAATTAAAGCTCTTTGAGCCGGCAATTGAGCAATTAATCTCTCTGGCTAACGAAGAGATTCTCCCTCGTTTTTTGGCTGGGACAGAAGTTTTCGACAAAAAAGATCACACTCCGGTTACAGCTGCCGATCGCGGTGCCGAAAAAGTGATGCGTGAATGGATTGAGGCGCATTTTCCTGCGCACGGCATCTTCGGAGAGGAGTTTGGAATCAAAGAGGCGTCCGGGGACGGTTTCCCGCGCTACCGCTGGATCTTGGATCCGATCGATGGAACTCGTGCTTTTATTCATAATGCTTTCCATTTCGGCACGCTGATTGCCGTAGAGCGCGATGACGGCAACGGATTTCAGCCGATGCTCGGTGTGATTTCGCATCCGCATGTCGGCGTTTGGCTCATCGGAGACGGAAAACGGACGGTTTTGCACGGGCCGGGCAGCCGAGTGCGTCAGGTGCACTGCAAAGAAACAAAGAATCTTGCGGACGCCACTCTTGTTGTGACATCGCATTGGACGACTCCGGAGCAGAAAGGCGGCAAAGAGATGCAGTCCCTCATTGATGAAGTTAAGCTCTATCGCACGTGGGGCGACTGTTTTGGATATTTCTCTGTAGCCACGGGCGGCGCGGACATCATGATTGATCCGGATTTGAATTACTGGGACGTTGCCGCACTGGTGCCGGTTATCGAAGGCAGCGGAGCCAGGCTTGTGAGCTCCAAAGGCGGCAATCCTCTTAAAGATTTATCAGCGGTTGCGACTAATGAATACCTGCTTCCGGAGGTACTTCGTAAGCTCGCTAACTAATGCTTGCTAAATTATTTTGAGTTGTTGCACTTGTTCTCAAAAGACACAATTAATTTCAAACCTTAAATAATTGAAAAGGGAAAACTTTTGGGTTTTTGAGAAACTTGAGGATGAGACAATTTATATAAGAAGTCCCTATGAGAAAGAGTACCGGTCTTGTCCTCTCGCTCTTATTTGGGGCCTTGAGCGGCTGTGTATCCATCCCTCAATTCCAAATAACCGAACAGGATAAAAAAGTAATTCCCAGTCAGTGGAGCGGCAGTCCCGCCCTCGAAACATCGAAGGCTGCCGACCTCTCCGAATGGTGGTCAACTTGGAGCGATCCGGAAATCGCTCGCTTGGTTGCGGCCTCACAGGCGGCCAATACGGATGTTCGATCCTCGCAGGAAAATCTTCGTTATGCGCAAGCCTCGATGACCGTAGCTAATGCCGGCTTGTTCCCGACACTGGACGGTAACTACCGAGCCAGCCGCAGTCATTCTCTCGGCCATGGTTCCAATACCTTTTCTATCGGCCTGAACGTCAGCTGGACAATCGATGCCGGCGGTCGTTTTGCTTCTTCTGAAGCGGCGTTCTCCGACTACCTGTCTTCTCAAGCGAGTTTGGGAGAAGTGCGGACTCGAATCGCTGCTGAAGTGGCCGGTGCCTATGTCAATATGAGGCTTGCCCAGAAGCGGCTGGACGTGGCTCAGGAAAACGCCAAAACCCAGCAGGAAGCACTGGATATCGCCAATTGGCGTTACTTATCCGGACTCGTGCCATCGACCGACGTCGATCAGGCGCGCACTTCTTTTGAGCAGACGCGTGCCTCGATTCCCGTGTATCGCGCTCAGGTCATGCAGTACCGTAATTTGATCGCTCGTCTTATCGGAACCACACCTGAGGCAGTTAACCCGACCTCGACGGCTCCGATTCCTCAGCCGCCGCGAAACCTTGCGCTCAGCATTCCCGGAGAGACGCTTCGCAATCGCCCGGCGGTGCGTATGGCAGAGGCAAAAGTGATGAGCGCACTGGCGCGTTACGCACAGGCTAAGTCGGCCCTGTTTCCGAGCCTCTCAATCGGAGGCTCTTTCGGACTTTCAGGTCCTATCATGGGGCAGCTCGGTGAATGGGGTACACATAATTCGAACGGCTTCGGTTCGCTGACGCTGCCGATCTTCAACGCCGGGTCTCTGATGGCACAGGTTGAGCAGCGCGATGCTCAGGCGGCCCAAGCCAAAATTGACTATGAAGCGAGTCTGCTCGCGGGCGTTCAGGATGTAGAAGACGCACTCAACAAAGTGTGGTCTCAGGAAACTCGTAAAAAATCATTGGTTGTTGCCGAGGAATCGGCACGAAACGCAGCGACAGCCGCACGGCAAAATTACAGCGCCGGTCTTCAAGACTTTACGGTCGTGCTGACGACCCAAAGAACACTGCTGACCGTTCAGGAATCTTTGGCGAGTGCGGAGGCTGAAATCGCCCAAGGCTACATTGATCTCTATACCGCGTTGGGCGGGGGATGGACTGTTCCTCAGGAGTTTAAGAATAATGACCGATAATACAAATACAACCAAAGCGCAGAAAACGGATATTGAAGGGCTGCTGGGAGCAGACAAGGTTAAGCCGTTCTACAAACGAGGCGGCTTTTGGCTCGTTCTTCTCGTCTTCTTAGGCATCCTCTTTGCCGTTTACTACTTTTTCTTCAGAGGCAGCCAGGGACAAGTCGGTTTCGTCACACAGCCTCTGACGAAAGGGAATCTCACGGTTGAAGTTTCTGCTAACGGAACGATCAATCCGATCCGTACCGTATCACTGGGCAGTGAACTTTCCGGTATTGTCCGTAAGGTCAATGTCGACGTGAACGACCAGGTCAAAAAAGGCGAAGTACTGATCGAGCTTGACGACACCAAACTGAAAGCTTCGGTAGAGCGAGCCAAGGCAAGCCTGGATCTTTCTAAGGCCACATTAGCGGAATCCCAGGCAACGCTGAAAGAGGCCAAGGCCAAACTCTCGCGTCTGCAGGAAGTCAGACGTCTTTCCGGCGGCAAGAGTCCGAGTAAGACTGAAATTGATGCTCAGGAGGCTTTGGTTGCTAAAGCTCAGGCTTCTGTTCAAAGTGCTCAAGCAAAAATCATGGATAGTGAGCAGGCGCTGAAGTCTGCAGAAAGCGACTTGTCCAAGACACATATCATTTCTCCGATTGACGGCGTTGTTTTAGCCCGTTCCGTTGAGCCGGGCTATGCAGTGGCGGCTTCGCTTCAAGCCGTTGAACTTTTGAAGCTTGCGACCGACCTCAAAGATCTCGAACTGCAGGTCAATGTTGATGAGGCGGATGTCGGAGCGGTGAAACCGGGTCAGAAGGCCAGCTTTACAGTAAGTGCCTATCCTGACCGAAACTTCCCGGCCGAGCTGAAAAAAGTCGCTTTCGGATCGACAAAAACGGACAACGTAGTGACTTACGTCACTTACTTGGATGTTAAAAATCCGGACTTACTGCTTCGTCCGGGAATGACGGCGACCGCAACGATTCGTACCGTTGCCTTAAAAGACGCCCTGCTTGTACCCAATACCGCCCTGAGATTCAGGCCTTCTGTTTCTTCAGACTCAAAGGAGCCGACAATGAATGTTTTCGGACCTCCGATGAGAAGAAGCGTGCGCAAGAGCGCCGGCTCTGTGACAAGCCCGAATGCTTCTCAAAAGAAGGCCGAAGTTTACATAGAGAAAGACGGTCAGGCCGTGCCGGTTCCGCTGGTTGTGGGTTTTACGGACGGTAAGATGACCCAAGTGCTCGAAGGCAAGCTTTCTGCCGGCGATAAAGTCATCGTTGACCAAAGACGCGGAGCGAAATAATGAGCTCCGGAGATAAGCCGCTTGTCCAGTTAATCGGCATCGGCAAGCGGTACGGAACGGGACCGACTGCATTCGATGCACTTCATCATGTGGATTTGAGCATCAATGCCGGAGAATTTGTTGCGATTATGGGGCCGAGCGGCTCAGGAAAATCGACGACGATGAACATCATCGGTGCTTTGGATACGCCGACACGCGGGCAGTATTTATTCAACGGTTTCCACGTCGAACACTTTACGCGGGATCAGCGCGCGCTCTTACGCCGTCAATATTTGGGCTTCGTGTTTCAGGGATTTAATCTGCTGCCGCGTACGAGTGCAATAGAAAACGTAGAACTTCCGCTGCTTTACCGCGGAGAGCCTGCCAAAGTCCGGCATGAAATGGCACTGGAGGCTTTGGATAAGGTCGGCCTGACGCAGTGGAAAGACCACACGCCGGCCGAGCTTTCCGGCGGTCAGCAGCAGCGTGTCGCCATCGCACGAGCGATCGTAACGCACCCGAAACTGCTCCTTGCAGATGAGCCGACGGGAAGTTTGGATTCGCATCGAAGCGTTGAAATCATGAAGCTTCTCCAAAAACTCAACGATGAAGAAGGCATTACGGTTGTATTGGTGACACATGAGCCTGACATGGCCAAATACGCGAAACGTATCGTTCACTTCGTGGACGGTACCGTAGCTTCGGATCAGGAGAACAAACCATGTTAGGCAACGCTCTTCTTCTTGCGCTCAGACAAATATTCCGAAATCCGATGCGGTCGATTCTGACCGTGCTTGGCATTGTGATCGGCGTGGCGGCAGTGATTACGATGGTCACCGTCGGAAACGGTGCGACTCAGCAGGTGCGTGATCAGATTGCCTCATTGGGATCGGACTCGCTGATGATTCGTCCCGGCCAAAGGTTGGGTCCGGGGCAGTCTGTCGGTGCGCCGTCTTTCAAAGAATCGGATGCGGAAGCCTTGGCGACACAAATCGCCGGTATCAAAGCGGTAGCGCCTTCGCGCACATCCACTCAAGTCGTCGTGGCAAACGGTAAGAACTGGTCGACATCCGTGATCGGAACGACCAACGACTATTTTTCCATCAATAATCTGACGATTCAGGAAGGCAGAAATTTTGAGCAGTCTGAGCTTAGGGCCGGAAGTGCGGTCTGCGTCATCGGACAGACGGTTAAAAAAGAGCTCTTTGAAAACCACGATGCTTTGGGCAAACTGCTACGCGTCAAAGGCTTCTCCTGCCAAATCATCGGCGAGCTTGAACAAAAAGGCCAGTCCGGCATGGGAATGGACAAAGACGATGTTGTCATTATTCCTTTGAACACTTTTCAGCGCCGCATCAGCGGAAATGTTCGCATTCCTCTGATTACCGTGGCGGTGGAACCCGGCAGTGATATTGAACGCGTCAAAGAGAGTTCTCGGCTTCTTCTGCGAGAAAGACGCTCTTTGTCGAGTTCTGAGATGGACAACTTCAATATTCTTGACACCTCGGAGCTGATTGAAACGATTTCCAAAACTACGCAGGTGCTGACGATGCTTCTCGGTGCCGTGGCAGCGGTCAGTCTTTTGGTCGGCGGCATCGGCATTATGAACATCATGCTGGTAAGTGTGACGGAGCGCACAAAAGAAATCGGTGTGCGTTTGGCGATCGGCGCGACCGAGCGGGAAGTGCTGCTTCAGTTCCTTGTTGAATCCATCATGCTCGCCTGCTTCGGAGGCCTGCTCGGAGTTATCTTGGCTTTCGGCGCTTCTGTTTTGCTGACGCACTTCATGGGCGTGCCTTTTATTTTCAGTCCCGGCATCAACGTGCTGGCATTCTGCTTTGCCGCGTTTATCGGAATTATTTTCGGTTACTTTCCGGCCCGCAGAGCGGCTCAGCTCGATCCGATCGAGGCCGTTCGCCACGAATAGCTGTTCTCCGGACAAAGAGAAAGCCGCCCGCGGGCGGCTTAACCATATGTGGTCTTGTTAGAACGGAATTTCGTCTGCTTCAAAATCATCCGTCGGCGCGGCCGAAGGAACCGGAGCTGCCGGCTGAGCAGGCGCTGCAGGACGTGCGGCCGGGGCGCCGGAAGTAAATTCAGAGCGGCGCGGAGCGGCCGGAGATTCAAAACCGTCACCGCTGCTTTGCGGTGCGTAGCTTTGACCGCCTCCGACTACGTCGGATTTTCTGTCGATCAGCTGCAGTGTATCAGCCAAGATTTCGGTGGAATAGTGTGTTTGTCCGTCTTTTTCCCATTTGCGAGTGCGAAGGCGGCCTTCCAGATAAACGCGAGAGCCTTTCTTCAGATACTGCTGAGCGATTTCAGCCTGGCGACCGAAAAGGACCACACGGTGCCATTCCGTTTCTTCTACGCGCTCCTGAGTTTCTGCACTTCTGCGATAAGAGGTCGTAGCGACGCTCATCGAAGTGATTTGAAGGTTGTTTCCGGAAAAACGGGTCTCAGGATCCCGGCCGAGATTGCCGAGAATAATTACTTTATTTACAGAAGCCATTGCTAATTCTTCCTCATGTTGATCGTTTCATTCTAACGACAACCTTGGGAAATAAAAACACAAAACTTTGACTTCCTCCCCTCCATAAATGAAGAGGATTCCTACCACTTCTCCGACAGCCTAGCTTAATGTCGAAGTTGCCTCGGCGGGTTTCTGCTTCAGCGGGATTGCCCAAAGGAGTACAGCTTGGTTTTTGCACGTTCTCCAAAAGGAGTTTCACGTGCTTGGACACAACCGTATACTCCTTCAGGTCTCACATCTCTCCACAGACTTCACTTCGGGACAGCCCGCCCCTAGATCTGAAAAGATAAAGCCAGTTTAGCATAGCCAGTCCTTCGGACTGGGCCCTTATATCACCGTCATAAATAACGGTGCTTTACGGGACTAGCTGGTAAAAAAGCCGCAGAAAAGCGGCTTGAAATCAAGATTAGAACGGAGGTTCTTCGTCGTCGAACGCGTTCTGAGTTTTAGGCTGAGAAGCATACTGGTTTCCGGAGGAATATCCGCTGCTGCGTGAAGCGCTTCTGCTCGGAGTGTAACCGGAATTTCCGTCAGAGAAGTTTCCGTCGGCGGGAGAATCCTGGCGGCGGTCGATCAGCTGCAGCTGTTCTGCAACGATTTCAGTGACGTAATGCGTTTGTCCGTCTTTTTCATATTTTCTAGTGCGGAGCCGCCCCTCGATGTAAGCGCGGGAACCCTTTCGGAGATACTGCTGAGCGATTTCGGCCTGACGTCCGAACAATGTCACTCGATGCCATTCGGTCTCTTCAATCCTGTCCTGACTTTCTGCGGAGCGTCTAAAAGAAGACGTCGCCAGACTTAAAGATGCGATAGGAAGCTGATTAGCAGAGAAACGGACTTCAGGATCGCGTCCGAGCGTACCGAGAAGGATGACTTTGTTCACAGAGGCCATGATTTTCCTTTTGAAGAGATAAACGATGCGGCCGGCTGATTTTCCGACCGAGCCGCTCATTTTAACGATCCGGAAGAAAAACGAACGGAGCAGACGAGGATGAACTCTCCTGCACTCACGTGCGCGAAGATTGTGAGGAACCGGCACGCCTTACCAGATGCTCCTATCACACGAACCTCACCGGTTCGACCGCCATCCATCCTCGCGCTCACCCATAGAGAATTCCGCGGTATTCGTTAAAGTTGGCTACACGGGTGGGTAAAGGTGAAAGCCATGAAGAATTTAGCTAATATGCTCACACAAAAGGAAAAACCGATGTCAGAAATCCGAATCCGCGGAGCGCGAACACATAACCTAAAGAATATCGATATCGATATTCCCAAGGACCGTCTTGTGGTCCTTACAGGCGTTTCCGGTTCCGGAAAGAGTTCCTTAGCATTTGACACGCTCTATGCCGAGGGACAGCGGCGCTACGTCGAGAGTCTTTCCTCATATGCCCGTCAGTTTCTTGAGCTGATGGAAAAGCCGGACGTAGATCTTATCGAAGGGCTTTCTCCCGCCATTTCAATCGAACAGAAAGGCGCGAGTCATAATCCTCGCTCGACGGTAGGAACGATCACGGAAATCAACGATTACCTCCGATTGCTATTTGCCCGCATCGGCGTGCCGTATTGTCCGAACCACGATATTCCTCTGAAAGCACTCCCGGTTTCTGAAATTGCCGATAAGATTCTTCTGAAATATCAGGGCAAGCGAACCCTGCTGATTGCACCGGTTTCAAAGGGCAGAAATTCAAATGTCGCCTCTTTGTTGGAGGACTTGCAGGCACGGGGCTACACACGTTTCCGAATTGACGGCGAAATTGTGACGATTGATGAGCTGCCGAAACTCGAAGAGGGCGCTCATACCTTGGATATTGTTGTTGATCGTCTAAGGGTCAAAGAAGATTCGCGTCAGCGTATTGCTGAAGGTGCGGAAGCGGCCTTGAGACTGTCGGACGGAAAGGTCATCGCATTTGATATGGATGACAACGAAGAAGAAGTCTTTTCCGACCGATATGCCTGTCCTTATTGCGGATACTCGGTTCCCAAGCTCGAGCCTAAACTTTTCTCATTTAACAGTCCAACCGGCAGTTGTCCGACTTGCAACGGCATGGGAGAGGTCGACGGCTGGGATATCAATAAAGTAGTTGAATTTCCCGAGCTCTCCCTAAGAAGCGGTGCGATACAGGGCTGGAGCTGCACGCAGCCGTACAACTTCACGCTGCTTCAGGATTTATCTAAAGCAAAGCATATTTCATTGGATGAGCCTTGGGAGAAACTGAGTCCTGAGGCGCAGGAAATGGTTTTGTACGGCACCAAGGACAAGATATCGCTGACCTTTTGCAGTCCGAAGGGAGAGAAGATCACTCGCGAGCAGCCCTTCGAAGGCATTATTCCGATGTCGAATCGGCGTTTTGAGACAACTGAAAGTTCTGCAGTGAAAGCCGATCTTGAAAAATGGCGTTCGCTTCAGACTTGTCCTGCTTGTCGCGGCGCCCGACTTAATGAGGCTGCACGCAGCACTTACATCGGTTCGGGAGAGCACAAAAAAGCCATTCAGGATATTTCGGCGCTTCCGTTGGACAAGGCAGAGGCTTATTTCCGAACGCTCAAGCTCGAAGGCGCGTCTCTGGATATCGGTAAAAAGCTCATCGACGAAATCCTGTTTCGTCTGAAGTTTTTAATTGATGTGGGGCTGAGCTATCTCACCTTGGATCGACGGGCAGACACACTTTCCGGCGGTGAAGCGCAAAGAATTCGATTGGCCGGTCAAATCGGTTCGAGACTGAGCGGAGTTATTTATGTACTCGACGAGCCTTCTATCGGTCTCCATCAAAGTGATAACGATAAGCTGATTCACACGCTGAAAACGCTGAGAGATCTCGGCAACAGTGTGGTTGTTGTTGAGCATGACGAGGACACCATCCGAGCTGCCGACTACGTTGTAGACATGGGCCCGGCTGCCGGCGTGCACGGCGGAGAAGTCATTGCTGCGGGGACGCCGAAAGAAATCGAAGCCGATCCCAATTCCCTGACGGGAGCTTACCTCAGCGGCAGGCTTAAAGTTCGCCAAAATACGGAGCGAAAGAAACCGGACGGCCGGTTCTTGGAGGTCAAAGGCGCTTCGGGCCATAACCTGAAGAATGTAGATGTTTCCGTGCCTGTAGGTCTTATGACCGTTGTGACAGGTGTGTCCGGCTCGGGCAAGTCGACCTTAGTGAACCAGACAATTTACAACATTGCCGCTCATGCTCTGAACCGCGCGCAAACTCAGCCTTGTCCCTACAAATCAGTGTCGGGTCTCCAGTTTTTCGATAAGGTCATCGCAGTAGACCAGAGTCCCATCGGACGGACGCCTCGTTCCAACCCCGCAACCTATACGGGCGTTCTTGCGGGTATTCGTGATTTATTTGCGGAAACTCCGATTGCGAGAGAGAGGGGATACGGATCAGGACGTTTCTCCTTTAATGTCAAAGGCGGTCGGTGTGAGGCCTGCGAAGGCGAAGGTCTGGTAAAAGTCGAAATGAACTTTTTACCTGACATGTATGTTCCATGTGACGTTTGCGGTGGTACCCGCTACAATCGTGAAACGTTGGAAGTTGAATACAAAGGAAGAAATATTGCGGAAGTGCTGGATCTGACCGTAGATGAGGCCTTGGAGGTCTTCTCGGCAGTTCCGGCAGTTGCGAGAAAACTGCGTACCCTCGCAGATGTCGGACTTGGTTATATCAAGTTAGGACAAAGTGCGACAACGCTCTCCGGCGGAGAGGCTCAGCGCGTGAAACTGGCGCATGAACTTTCCAAGAGGGGAACGGGGAAAACACTGTACGTACTTGATGAGCCGACGACCGGATTGCATTTTCACGACGTTTCGATGTTGCTGTCGGTGTTTAAGAAACTGCAGGATGCGGGGAATACGTTATTGATTATCGAGCACAACTTGGATGTTATCCGAGCGGCCGATTGGATTATTGATATGGGTCCGGGCGGCGGAGAGGACGGAGGAACAATCCTTTTTGAAGGAACGCCGGAAGAATTAATAGAAATCCCCGCTAGTAAAACCGCCCGATATCTAGGAAACTAAGAATGATAAAGCAGAGGTTCCCTTGACTAAAGAAAAAGACCGTTTTGAAGAGCTCCTCGTAGAGTCCTTCTATGTAGCAATTGATGCCGCAGATCCTCATAAGGTTGTGCCGCCTCATATCCCTTCAACCTTCCAAGGAGATGTGGTTGTCGTCGGTGCAGGAAAGGCTGCCGCCAGTATGGCTGCAGCGGTGGAGCAGGCTTGGCCGGAAAAAGATTTAACGGGCGTGGTGATTACGCGCCACGGCCATTCGGAGGAGACTCATAAGATCCAGGTACTTGAGGCTTCTCATCCGATTCCGGACAAATCAAACTTGGAAGCAACGCAGAAGATGATGGATCAGCTCGACCATCTGAAAGAGGGCAGCTTGCTGCTTGCCCTGATTTCGGGCGGCGGCTCCAGTCTTCTTTCTCTTCCTGTCGAAGGCGTCACCATTGAAGATATTCGGAAGGTGACGGAGGATTTGCTGAAGTCCGGCACTTCCATCGACCATATCAATGCTGTCCGCAAACACGTTTCACAGGTGAAAGGCGGCCAGCTCGCATTGGCTGCCCGCGCTAAAGGTGCCGAAGTCCTTTCTCTGATTATTTCGGACACCGTCGGCGACAATCCCTCCGATATCGCCTCCGGACCATGTGCCGAAGACTTCTCCACTTATGCCGATGCTCTGTGGTATCTGAGCCAGGCGCATGTCGAAGCTCCTCCCTCGATTTTGAATCACCTGCGCAACGGTGCCCGCGGCATTATTCCCGAGACCCCTAAAATCGGTGATCCGAGAATGCGCGGCGTCAAAAATAAGATCATTGCGAACTCTTTCAAAGGTCTGCAAGTCGCAGCCGCTTTCTTTAAGGAGAAAGGCATGCGTCCGGTTATTATCGGCGACGGTATTACCGGTGAAGCAAAAGCGGTTGCTCAGCAGGTTGCCCGCAAAGTTCGTCTCGAACTCTCCAAGCCGCGCCGCAAACCGGTGGTGCTTTTATCCGGCGGAGAGTGCACGGTAACGCTGACCGGCCGACGTATCGGTAAGGGCGGCCCGTGCTCAGAGTTCCTGCTGGCGCTTGCTCAGGAACTCAAGGGTGAGCCTATCTACGCCATGGCTACAGACACCGACGGTGTGGACGGGAACGGAGAGGCTGCCGGCGCAATTCTGCGTCCCGACAGCATGGCTAGAGCCGAAGAATTGGGCTTAGATCCTCAGCAGTACCTTGAGGAACATAATGCAGAGGAATTCTTCGGAAAACTCGGTGATTTGCTTGATACCGGTCCCACAAGGACCAACATCAACGATTACCGTGTCATCCTTATCCCGTAATTGAGACCGACATATGCAAAAAATATCCCAAGGAATTCTGAGTATTCGGAGCCTTGGGATTTGTTGTTTTTGGCCTAAGCAGCAGTACCGAGGCGAACCGTTCCGCCAATGGTCCGAAGCAAGGTCGAAAATATTAGAATACTGACTCCAAACCTCTTTCAATCTTGATCCACAATCTCGGAGGAAGCGAATTCCCCCACAGGAACAAAGCTTAAAAATGAGCAATACGACACAGTTACGCCTCGATGCCTCACGTGCACTTTCCGACTTTAGAACTGAACGTCTTTTGAAAAAGATTCAAAAGATCTGTCCGGAAGTTGTTACTCTCAACAGCCGCTATATTCATTTTGTCAATGTAGACGGAGCTCTTTCCTCTGAAGAGTTTCACACGCTGGAATCGATCCTCGACTACGGAGAGGAAGCAATTGTTACCGCTTCAACCGAACGCTTTATGGCTATTCCGCGTTTGGGAACGATTTCTCCCTGGGCCTCTAAGGCGACGGATATCGTTCATAACTGCGGACTCAAGAAAGTGCTTCGAGTGGAACGAGGCACTTGCTATGAATTGATTCTGAAAGGAAATGCAGTCCTCAAGCCCGAAGAACGCGAGGCAATCGCTGCCGTTCTGCATGACCGCATGACAGAAAGTGTCGTGAGCCCGGATGTGAATCCGGCCATCGTGTTTGCCGATGCAAAAGGCAAGGACATGCAGTCGATCGATATCGTCGGACAAGGCAGAGAAGCGCTTGAAAAGGCAAATGTCGAACTCGGTCTGGCATTGAATGAGGACGAAATCCAATATTTAATTGATGCCTTTACCAAGCTGAACCGCAATCCCACGGATGTTGAGCTCATGATGTTTGCTCAGGCCAACTCCGAGCACTGCCGCCACAAGATTTTTAACGCCAGCTGGACCATCGACGGAGAAAAGAAAGACAAGTCGCTTTTTTCCATGATCCGCGAAACGCATAAGGCTCATCCGGAAGGAACCATTGTTGCGTATTCCGACAATGCGGCTATTTTCGAGGGTGGCGATACGGCCCGCATGTATCCGCGAGGAAATGAAGACGCCGTCGGCGGCCGTTCTTATTCCACCGTCGTTGAGCCGACGCACTCCGTCTTCAAAGTCGAGACGCATAATCATCCGACCGCAATCTCGCCGTTCCCCGGCGCTTCAACCGGCTCCGGCGGTGAGATTCGAGATGAAGGTGCAACCGGCCGGGGAGCAAGACCTAAAGCCGGCTTAACCGGATTTACCGTCTCTGCGCTTCGACTTCCGGGACATGAACAGGCCTGGGAAAATGACAGAGATGTCAGTAAGGCTTCTGAGGCCGCTCCTTACTACGGGGCGCCCTCCCGCATGGCTTCTCCGCTGGAGATCATGATCGAAGGTCCGCTCGGCGGCGCTGCGTTTAACAACGAATTCGGCCGCCCCAACATTCTTGGATATTTCCGCTCTTTCGAAGCCAACGTTGACGGAACTCGCTACGGCTATCACAAGCCTATTATGCTGGCCGGCGGTCTGGGCAACATACGCAACGATCAGACACATAAACTCGGACTTCCGACAGGCACGCTCCTTGTGGTGCTGGGCGGTCCGGGCATGCGTATCGGTATCGGAGGCGGTGCGGCTTCTTCCATGGGTGCAGGTGCCAACAGTGAATCCTTAGACTTTGCCAGCGTTCAGCGCGGCAACCCGGAAATGGAACGCCGCGCACAGGAAGTGATCGACCGCTGCTGGGAAGCCGGCGAGGAAAATCCGATCCTGGCGATTCACGATATCGGGGCCGGCGGTCTTTCTAACGCAATGCCCGAACTGGCTGACCTTTCCGGTAAGGGCGCAAAACTGGATCTGAACAAAGTCCCGGTTGAAGAAAGCGGCATGAGCCCGCTCGAGATTTGGTGCAACGAATCGCAGGAAAGATATTCTTTGGCGATCGATCCGGCACGTCTTGAACAGTTCGATCAGTACTGCAAACGTGAACGCTGCCCATATGCAGTGCTCGGTGAAATTTCGGCCGATGACGAGTTAGTCGTCACGCGCGGACAGGGCGAAGAACCTGCAGTAGATATGCCCATGAGCGTATTGCTCGGCAAAACGCCGAAGATGCACCGCGATGCAGAGCACGCTGAGCCCGTGAAGATGGAAACAGACAAGGCAGTCGATACACGCAAAGCTTTATATGAAGTCCTGGCTCATCCGACTGTCGGAAGCAAGAAATTCCTGATCACGATCGGCGACAGAACCGTCGGCGGCATGACTGTCCGCGATCAGATGGTCGGTCCTTGGCAGGTCCCGGTTGCAGATGCGGCTGTGACGGCAGTTTCCTTTGAAGAGTTCAAGGGCGAAGCAATGGCTATGGGCGAAAAAACGCCGATTGCCGTTTCTAACGCTGCGGCAGCAAGCCGCATGGCCATCGGCGAAGCCCTGACGAACCTGGTCAGCGTCGACGTAAACCTCGACCGTATTATCTTGTCGGCTAACTGGATGGGTGCCTGCGGTGTTAAAGGCCAGGACGCTGCGCTCTATGACGGCGTCAGTGCAGCCAGCAGTTTCTGTCAGGAATTAGGCGTCAGCATCCCCGTCGGTAAAGATTCTCTTTCCATGAAGACCTCATGGAAAGACCAAGCCGGAGAAGACAAGACCGTGGTCTCGCCCGTTTCCTTAGTGGTTTCCGCTGCGGCACCAGTTTATGACATTCGAAACAACCTGCTTCCGATGTTTGCTGAATCGGTTCGCGACAGCTCCTTGCTGCTGATTGACCTCGGACACGGCAAAGATCGTCTCGGCGGCTCTGTTTACTCTCAAGTGACGCAGCGTTTTGATTCCGTGACACCGGATATGGAAGACCCCAAAGAGCTGAAAAAGTTCCTTGAGCTGATTCGTTCCTTATCCGCCAAAGGCGCGATTCTCGCTTATCACGACAGAAGCGACGGCGGTTTGGCTGCAGCCCTCTGCGAAATGATGTTTGCCAGCCATGTCGGCGTAGAAATTGTGGCCGATGCGCTTGTGAGCAAAGACCGTACGCTTAACCAGGCATTGTTCAATGAAGAGCTCGGCGCGGTCATTCAGGTCGCTCGCGGACGCGCTGCCGAAGTGGAAAGAGACTTTGAAGCTGCCGGCATGGGCTGGTCGCTCAAGTATCTGGGCAACCTGACTCAGGACGATCACCTCAATATTTATCTTGAAGGCAAATGCGTTCTTTCGGAAGATCGCGTCGACCTGCAGAAAGCTTGGAATGAAGTCAGCTGGCAGATTGCCAGAATGCGTGACAATCCAGAATGCGCTGACAGCGAGTACGAGCTCATCTCCGATAAGCACAACGGCGGCTTAGTGCTGACGATGGGCTTTGATCCGGAAGAAAACCTGGCGGCTCCTTTTATCAATACCGGTGTTCGTCCGAAGGTTGCGATCCTGAGAGAACAGGGTGTTAACAGCCAGAACGAGATGGCCAGCGCCTTCCTGCAGGCAGGTTTTGATGCCGTAGACGTTCACATGACCGACCTTCTCGAAGGCAGAGCAAAGCTTGCCGACTTTGTGGGTTTGGCAGCTTGCGGCGGCTTCTCCTACGGTGACGTGTTAGGCGCCGGCGGCGGATGGGCGAAGACCATTCTGCACAACGCCAAACTGCAGAGCTCGTTCCGCCGCTTCTTCGAAACGCCGACAACGTTTACGTTGGGCGTCTGCAACGGCTGCCAGATGATTTCTCAGCTCAAGGATCTTATCCCCGGAGCTGAACATTGGCCTGCTTTCGTTCGCAACCTCTCTGAGCAGTTCGAAGCTCGTTTGGTCAATGTCAAAATCCTTGAGTCCCCGTCTATCTTCTTTACGGATATGACCGGTGCCACACTCCCGATCGTGAACTCTCACGGCGAAGGACGTGCTTATTGGGCGAATCCGCTAGATGAGGCTGAGGCAATCTGCGCCGCCTGCTACGTCGACTCTAAACAGATGCCGACCGAAGTCTATCCGCTCAATCCGAACGGTTCTCACGGCGGTAAGACGGCATTTACGACAGCAGACGGACGCGCGACGATTATGATGCCGCACCCCGAACGCAGCTGGCGTGCAACCCAAATGTCCTGGCGCTCACCGCTGCTGAAGAACGTGACACCATGGGCGAGAATCTTCCAGAACGCTCGCTTCTGGGTGGGTTAATTTTTTGTCGGTTTTGAATTGAGGGCTCCTTCGGGGGCCTTCTTTTTTCGGAGCTTAAAGCGGTCTTGAATGACAGGTCATTAATTTTTCTCGGTGTACACTCTGCCGAACATAAAGAAATGAAACGGAAGGATTTTGCGTATGTCAGATCAGACAGAAAAACAGGCTTCTCAAGAGCCTTTTGACGATAAGAACTTAGGCGAGCTTTTTCAGATTGCATTAGTCAATGCGCCTTCTCCATCGAGAAGTGCCTTTAACTGGGGTGCTTTCAAACCGGAAGCGGTGAAGTCACCGGCGGATCTTCCTCCGTATTTGGTTTTCGGACCGCTGAACGAAGAGACATTTCTGCTGACTGCTGAGGGATGGAGAGCGGAATGGTCGGACGCTCAGCAAAAAGCCAAAATCACGCTGAATTGGGGTGCCAAGACTCATCGCTACACAGCCACTCAGGTTTGGGAAGGCGAAGAGGGCAGCGCGACGGAGCAGTCCGATACCACTCCGCTGATTCAAGTCTTTGCCATGCTTTACGAAAATGGCTTTCCTTCCATGTGGGACCAGCTCGCAAAGAAAAAAGCCGAAGAGATGTACCATCTGACTTGGCTGGTCGGGGATAAAAGACTGCCGACCTATTTTGCTGCTCCTGACGGAATTTTCCGTGTTATCAGCTTCCCGGTCATGATTAAGAATCTTCGTCATGCTCAGTCGATCTTAAAGAGTATCGCCGAGAAGAATCCTACTTATGGCTTCTACGCCATCGCAAACTTGATGGAACAGGACGTCTATTACGAAATCGGCAAAGCTCCGGACTGGACATCCGACATTGCGCTTTGCATGACGCAGTCCATCGGAGAAACCGGTCTTATTCCTTCCGGCGTTCCGTCCTCGGAGACAATCGAAGGTAAAGAATATATTCATCTGGAACGCGACGTAATGATGCTCAACATCTCCGTGCCGTTCGCCCATATCTTCGAAATGCTCAAAGACTTGTCGGAAACTCCGATGCCGATTTTGCCGGCTTCCGAAGCGCCGATGAGAAGAGAAACACTGCCGGTTATTCTGCCGCAGGGCTTGTCTGAACGCCTGAGCTCTTTCACGCTCGACGACACGATCCAGGGCATCCGCGTGCAGTACAGCTATCCGGTTCAGGAATCTTCTTTGGATGACCTCCTGAAACTCGACAGCGCTGATCAGATCGAACGTCTCGAGAAGTTCTCCGATCACATGCTTGACCAGCTGACAGCTGATGTTCAGAAAGAAGCCGGAAAAGACTTAACTGAATAACCCGTGAGGACATCCGTGCCCGGCCGGATGTCCTGAGCCCGAGCAAATAAAAATCCCGCTCTGCGAAGCTACAAAGCGGGATTTTAGATCTCTAGATGCTGCAAATTACTTATTGTCGTTATCGTCGTCCGGAAGAGCTCTGACTTCAAGACCGAATATAAGGGCGGTCCATCCGTCGAAGATCAGTTCGATTGCAACGAAGATGCCGAAAATCCATGTAGCGCTCTGAGGCCAGCCCCACCAGAGGCAGCCGCCCAACAGTAAAGAAATGATGGCGGAGAAGAGCATCAGTCCCCAGCCTTTTGCATCCGTATTGGACAGAGCGGCCCAGCACTTAACTAAGCCGATGGCGATGAAGTAAGAGGCCAGGAAGAGTGTGAGTGTTTCAGTTCCGGCAATCGGATAGAACATGAGAAGCAGGCCGGTTAAAGCGGTCAGAAGGGCAAGGACAATGGCGGCGGTTCTTGCACCCCAGCCTTCTGCTTTCCAGAAAAGGGCTAAGCCGGTTGCACCGGAAACCAAAAGCATTGCACCAATAAAGATCGTGACGCCGACCGAGAATGCGATAGGCGCAAATAAACCGATCGTACCGAGGACGATACAGAAGATACCCCAGCCGATCATTGCACCGCTGCGCTTCTTAAGAGGCATCAGCAGTTCATTTACCACACGATTGTTTGCGTTATTTTGTGTCATATTTTCCTCCAATGACGATGGCTCCATCATCGCCTTTTTGGAGAAAATAATCAGCGGAACTGCACCACTATGAGCCTCTCGCGACGCGAATGGAGGTGCGGATGGTCTTCAGAGAAATTTGGACTTCCAGCACAAAGAAAATGGTAGAGACGACAATGAAGACGACAGCGGTCAGGAGCATCGTGGATTTCCAAACTTCCATGTTCAGCTCTAGAAGGTGTTCAAGGATCGTCACCAAAACGAGAATACCGGAGAAGGCAGCAGAAGTCGTCACTGCCAGAATTGCATTCTTCAATAAGTGGCTGCGCTCGTAAGTGAGTCGAATGGCTTTTTCAAGGACGGGATCAATCACCGGCGCTTTTTGACGACGCTCTTTAAGCAAAGCGCGCACTCGGTCGGTGGTGTAGTTGTAGCGGGCTGTCATAGCCAAAAGCAGCAGGCCGACGCCGGAAATCAAAGTGATCGGTGTCAAAGCATCGGAAAGCGTTACCGCGTAAGAAAGCATTTTGTTCTCCTATTGCGGTCTGTTGTGATGGTGGACGGTTAAGCCGAGCGCTTTTACCGAAACCTGAACTTCACTGACGTAAATACAGCTTGAGATGACGATGAAGATCACGGAGGCCAGCAGCATTGTTGATTTCATCAGAGATAAGTCCAGGCTGAAGAGGCGTTCGATCACGATCACCAAAACCTGCAGACTGCTGAAGGCGGCCGAGATCATCAATGTCAGGATGCCGGTTTTAAGAAGGCTGGCACGCTTGTAAATCAGGTCGATGGACTGGTCGATTTCTTCATGGAAATCTTCGGATTCTTCTTTTCGTTCAGCCAGCAGCTGACGGATTCGGCTTGTGGCATGGCAATAGCGCGCAGACATGGACACCAGCAGCAAGCCCACACCGGAAATGAGTGTTACCGGGGCGAGAGCGTCTGAGAGCGTCGCACTGAACTCAACCATTGTTTTTTCTCCTCACGTATATGACCGAATTTTAGGCGACAAGGAGCCTAATTAAGGCTTTTCGCTTTTAGAAAGGAAAAGAAAAAGCCTTTTGAGAATTAGAATAGGGCTTTTCAGGGGCGTTCTCAGGACAAGTTTCGGCCCCTTTTTCGTTACTTAAATAAGATGTCTCAGCAATCTGCACTGGAAAGACTGTCGGAAGATTCGATTGTCATTGGTTTTGATTACGGTTTAAAAAGGATCGGCGTCGCCGTCGGAAATTTATTGACCAAGTCTGCACGCCCTCTGAGAATCATTCACTGGAAAAAAAATGATCAGAAATGGGCAGAAATTACACAGGTGCTCTCGGAGTGGCAGCCTGCCGCTGTTGTAGTCGGGGTACCTCGTCATAAAGACGACAAACCGAATGACATGACGCCGATCTGCGAACGTTTCGCTAATCAAGTGGAAGGCCGGTACGGGATTCCCGTGGTTCGGGAAGACGAGCGCTACAGCTCGGTAGAGGCTGAAAGCTATCATGATGCCGATGACGACGAGCCCATCGACGATGAGGCCGCCGCGATTATTCTTGACCAATGGCTGAACAAAGTTCCCGGAGATAAAAATGAAAACCATTAAAGGCATTTGGCGGTTCAGCCGAGTCATTTGTTATACCTTCGTTTGTCTTTTTCAGGCGTATACGCGGTTTAAACACGTAGACCGCAAAGAAAAAGGCAGGATGCTTCGCTATTATCCGACTCAGGTGCTGAAGCTTGCCGGGGTTCGCTGCAGTTATGAAGGCCATGTACCCGAGCTGCTGCATGAATGCGGTCTGACAGATACACCTCCGGCCTGTCTGGTTTTGAGCAACCATGTTTCTTGGCTGGACATCTTCTCTTTGGACTCCCAGCTTCCTAGCCGCTTTATCGCGAAGGCCGAAATTGCGAAGTGGCCGATTTTCGGGTTGATCGCTCAGCAGATCGGAACGCTTTTTATCAATCGCTCAAGTAAGCGTGCGATTTTGCGCATCAACGATGACATTCGCGGTGCGCTTTGCAACTGCGAAGCTGTCACGATTTTCGCCGAAGGTACCACAACTTTCGGCAATGAACTTCTGCCCATTAAAGCCAACTTTATTGCGCCGGCCTGTGAGATCGGAGCAACGGTCCAGCCCGTGATTCTTTCCTACAAAAACAAAGGAAAGCCGACTAAGCAGGCTGCTTTTTCCGGCGATGTCACTTTGTTCGGGTCCTTGTGGAATGTTGTCACGATGGAAGACGCCGAAGTGGTTGTTCACTTTTTGGAACCGATTACCAACACAAAAGATCTCACGCGCCACGAAGTCGCAAAGATTTGTGAGGAACGTATGAGAGCTAAGCTCCAAGAAATCTGGGGCGACGAATATATAGCTAACGATGCGAATGCGGCGGAGGCTCTGGCCAAAGCGATCGCAAACGGCTAAGGTTCGAATTTTTTGAGAAGACGATTAAACTTACCGCAGTAGTGTTTTGTACTCAAATGACGAAAATGAAACCTGTTAGAAAAGCAGTATTCCCGGTTGCCGGACTCGGCACTCGTTTCCTTCCCGCAACGAAAGCGATGCCGAAAGAGATGCTTCCCGTGGTGGATAAACCTTTGATCCAGTACGCAGTTGAAGAGGCAGCAGCTGCCGGTATTACAGATATGATCTTCATTACCGGCCGCCATAAACGCGCCATTGAAGACCACTTTGACAGCGCGCCCGAGCTTGAGCGCGACTTAAAGAGTAAAAATAAGAATGCCCTTTTGGCTACATTGAAAGCAGTTGTGCCGCCCGGAATTAATTTCATTTTTATCCGTCAGCCTGAACCGCTTGGCCTGGGACACGCAGTTCTCTGCGCACAGCCCGTAGTCGGGGAAGAGCCGTTTGCCGTTTTACTGGCTGATGACCTGATTGATGCCAAACAGCCTGCGATTGCCCAGCTGATCAAGGCGCGTGAAGAGAATGACGGCGGCAACGTACTTGCTGTACAAACCGTTCCTCGTGAACTGACCAAACAATACGGCATTGTCGAAGTTAACGGCGAACACGAGAAGTGTCCGACAATCCGCTCTATTGTTGAAAAACCTGATCCTCAGGTTGCACCCTCGACCATGGCAGTGATCGGACGCTATGTTCTTGAACCTGAAATCTTTGACAGTCTTCGCAAGATCGACCGCGGCGCCGGAGGAGAAATCCAGCTGACCGATGCGATCGCCCGTGAAATTCCTAAAGGCAAAACGATCGCCTGCAAGTACGACGGAGAGCGCTTTGACTGCGGCTCCAAACAAGGCTTCCTGAACGCAACCGTTCACTACGCCCGTAAAGAAGGCTACAGAATTATTTAGATCTGACCTTATTGAGGAGTTTGGTTGTGCTGCGGTCGTAGTCAAAAGCGACCGTCACAACTTTTCCGCCGTATGAGTGAACGATCTCGGCTTCAGGAAGCTGAGAGATCTCATAATCTCCGCCCTTGACGTAAATGTCGGGGCGGACTTTTTTTACAACTTCCAGCGGAACCTTATCTTTGAAAATCACAACACAGGCAGTACTTTCCAATGCGGCAAGGACAGCGGCTCTGTCGTTTTCGGAATTAATCGGACGGTCCGGTCCTTTGCCGAGCATCCGCACGGATTCGTCACTGTTGACGGCGACGACCAAGCTGGCACCTAGAGAAGCGGCTTGTGCCAGGTAAGTCACATGACCGCGGTGCAGGATGTCAAAGACGCCGTTCGTCAGTACGATCGGATGCGGGAGCTTGCTTACGAATTCTTCGAGCTCTTCGAAGGGAACAATCTTTTTCTCGAAAGAAGGAGGAGGAAGATGCTGACTCATAGTAATTTAGCGGCGGCGAGAAGGTCTTTCGCTTGTAAGTGCGGAACGGTGCACTCGGTTAAAGGTTTTGTGCCGTCAGACTGAACTAAAACAGCCTCGGAGAGACCGGCGGCTTTGGCGGCTTGTATGTCGGAAGGTTTATCACCGATGAGAACGCTTTGCGTCAGGTCAATATTGAGATCCTGCGCGGCTTGAAACAGCATTCCGGGGTTGGGTTTTCGACAATCGCAGTCTTTCAGGTAAGGAGCAAAAGCATGCGTCGGATGGTGAGGGCAAAAATACACGGCCGAGAGCGGAGCGTTGTGCCGCTCGAAAACACCGGCAAGCCAAAAGCTCAGCTCGCGAAAGTCTTCAATGCTGTATTTGCCGCGTCCGATGCCGCTCTGGTTTGTCACGATAACCGGCTGATAGCCTTTTCGGACAAGCTCGGCAGCGCCCTCAAGCGCGCCGGGAATGAAATGGAAATTTTCCCGCCTGTGGACATAGGCGTAGTCGACATTGATGACGCCGTCTCGATCCAGAAACGCGGCTTTTACCGCGCTGCTGAACCGGGGTGTGAAGGTAAAGCAAAATCTCATGCGAATTTTTTAAGAAGTTCAAGCATGTAGAGGCGGGTACCTTCCTGGACGCTCTTAAACTTAACTTCGCATCCGGCTTTTCTGAGCTCGGTGAGGTCCGCCTGTGTATAGGCTTGATACTTGCCGACCAATGCTTCGGGGAACGGAATGTATTCGATGAAGCCCTGATTGACAGCCTCGGTAAGCGACAAGGCGGCTTTGCCTTCCTGTTCACGCAGTGTATTAACAACGGTCAGCGCGACGTCATTAAACTGCTGAGCCTTTCCGGTGCCGCAATTGTAGATACCGGAAACGGACTTATCTAAGCAGAAGAAGTTCACGTCGACGACATCGTCCACGTAAACGAAGTCACGCATCTGGGCGCCGTTTGTATAACCTAAGCAGCCCTCGAAAAGTTTGACCTTTCCGTCCTTACGGAACTGGTGGAACTGGTGGTATGCCACGGAAGCCATGCGGCCTTTGTGCTGTTCATGCGGACCGTAAACATTGAAGTAGCGAAGTCCGGCGACAGGAGCTGTAAGACCCTTTTGCATTTCTTTACGCAGAACCTGATCGAACAGATATTTGGAATAACCGTAAACGTTCAAAGGTTTTTCGTAGCGAATGTCTTCTTTAAAGACATTGGAAGCGCCGTAAGTTGCGGCTGATGAAGCATAGATGAAGGGGATCTTTTCTTCCTGGCACCAGCGGAAAAGCTCGAGCGTATAGCGGTAGTTGTTTTCCATCATGTAGTGACCGTTGTGCTCCATGGTGTCGGAGCAGGCGCCTTCGTGGAAAATGGCTTCGGGCTTTGCGATCTTGCGGGCTTTAACTTTTTCAATGAAGTCGACCTTGTCGAAATAATCGATGATGTGGTGGTCGGCCAGATTGACAAACTTGTCTGCCTGAGTGAGGTTGTCGACAGCGATGACATCATTGCAGCCTCTGTTGTTGAGACCCTTGACGATATTGGCGCCGATAAAGCCGGCAGCACCGGTAACAATAAAGCTCATTCCTAGTTCCTCAAGTTAAAGCGTATTAAAGAGTTCTTCCGGGGTAACAGTTGCGGTACCGAGTTTGCCGACGACGATGCCGCCGGCCTGGTTGGCGATGTAAACGGCAGTGTGCCAGTCGCAGCCGGCCGAGAGCATCACACCGAGTACGGAAATGACCGTATCACCGGCGCCGGACACATCGTAGACCTCACGGGCGTGCGCGGGGACGGTCCAAGCACCGTCGTCATCAAATAAGGTCATGCCTTCTTCGCTTCGCGTCAGAAGGATTTTCTCCAAATTTAATTCTTTTCGCAGGTTTTGTGCGCGGTTGAAAAGGTCGGCTTCACTGTTCCATTTTCCGACAACTTGGGCCAATTCGTTGCGGTTAGGCGTGATCACCGTGGCGTCTTTATATCGGGAGTAGTCGTCTCCCTTCGGATCGATCAGGATCGGACGGCCGAAAGTGCGGCTCTCTTGGATCATATTTTCGATGCGGTCCAAACCGCCCTTGCCGTAATCGGAAAGAATGACGACATCATGATCAGGCAGCAGAGAGGTGAAGCGGTGAGAGTGCTGATCAAGGACTGTTCCTGCGACGGAGGATTCAAAATCGGTTCTCAGCATCTGCTGGTTGCGCGCAAGAATACGAAGTTTGAGCGTCGTAGTGAAATTTTCAGCGCGGTAAAGGCACGGACGAACTTTGGATGCCTCAAGGAGGTCCATGATTTTGGTGCCGGCTTCGTCATCGCCGATGATCGCAAGCAGAGAAGTACGGGCTTCTAAGCTGGCTGAGTTGCGAGCCACGTTGGCTGCGCCTCCGAGACGGTCTTCTGTACGGGTTACCTTAACGACGGGAACGGGCGCTTCCGGAGAAATGCGGGAAGCATCGCCGAACCAGTATCGATCCAGCATCGCATCCCCGACAACAAGAACAGAGGCGTTGCGAATGGCCTCCATGGAGGGTTTGAGAATGTTCATTTTAAAGACCCAATTGAATGTTCTCCAAATTTTACCGCCATCATTTTGCGGTAGTTCATCGGACGCTAAAGCCGTTAAAATCGGTAACTATTCTTTCTTTGGATGAAAACGATGGCTGAAACGATTTCCCGTTCAATTTTTAAGGCTTATGACATTCGCGGAATAGTTGATAAGACGCTGACCGAAGAGGTCTGCGAAAAAGTCGGCATGGCACTGGGCACACTGGCCCAAAAGAAAAATGTTTCTCACATCTGTGTGGGCAGAGACGGTCGTCTGAGCGGTCCTCGTCTGCAGGCTGCTTTAATGAAAGGCATCCGTAAGGCCGGAGTCGGCGTTTATGACATCGGTGCGGTTCCGACCCCGGTGCTCTATTTCAGTACGGTCTACCTTAAAACAGGAAGCGGCGTTGCCGTCACCGGAAGCCACAATCCTCCTGACTACAACGGTTTGAAGATGATGCTTGCGGATGAGACGCTCTACGGCCCGGCCATTCAGCACATTTACGAGATGATCGTTAACAACGAACTCTACACCGCTGAAAAAGAAGGGCCTTATGAACAGGTTGATGTCGTACCTGCTTATATGGAAAAGATTCTTTCCGACGTCAAACTTTCCCGACCGATTAAGGCAGTTGTCGATGCGGGCAACGGTATTGCCGGCCCCTTGGCGGTTGACCTGCTGACTCGTCTTGGCGTCGAAGTACAAGGTTTGTTTACGAATGTGGACGGACACTTCCCGAATCATCATCCGGATCCCTCCAAACTGGAAAATTTGGAAGACATAAAGGAAGCTCTGCGTGAAGGCGATGCCGAAATCGGTATTGCCTATGACGGCGACGGTGACCGCTTGGGTGTTGTGACTAAGGACGGTGAAGTCATTTTCCCGGACCGTCAGGCAATGCTCTTTGCCGGAGACATTCTTGCCCATAAACCCGGCGCAGTTATCGTTCATGACGTCAAATGCACGCGCAATATTCGTCCGTATGTCGAGTCCCGCGGCGGCGTTTGCGTGATGTCGCGAACAGGTCACTCGCTGATTAAGGCGAAGATGAAAGAAGTCAATGCCGACTTTGCCGGAGAAATGAGCGGCCACATTTTCTTCCATGACCGCTGGCCCGGCTTTGACGACGGTGTCTACGCGTCCACCCGCTTGTTGGAAATTTTGACCCGAAGCGCCGATGCGAATGTTCCTCTCAAAGCACTCCCGAATGCAGTCTCGACTCCTGAACTGCAGATTCCGACCGAAGAAGGAGAAAACGTCAAACTGGTCGAGCGTTTGAAGGAAAATGCCAAGTTTGAGGATGCTCAGGACATTATTACGATTGACGGTATTCGTGTTGAATGGAAGGACGGTTTTGCTCTGGCTCGTCCATCCAACACCACACCCGTAGTTGTTCTGCGTTTTGAGGCAGACACGCCTGAAGCCTTGGCCCGTATCCAGAATCGCTTCAAAGAAGAGATTTTGAAAGTCGCACCTGAAGCAAAACTTCCGTTCTAATTTGCAGCGAATGCGAATATTGATCGTTAAAACGACTTCGATGGGGGACGTCGTCCATGCCGTCCCCGTCGTCGAGGATATCAAACGTTTTATTTCCGATGCCGAAATTGACTGGTTGGTCGAAGATTCGTTTGCCGATATTCCCAGGCATGTCGCGGGCGTTTCCGAGGTTATCGAGTGCTCGGTAAGAAAATGGAAAAAACGGATTTTTGAAAAGTCGACACGAGATCAGATCAAGGCTCTTCGCGAGAAGCTTCGCGGCAAACACTACGATTTAGTCATTGATCTTCAAGGACTGATTAAAAGCGCGGTCTTGGCTTCATGGACAAATGCGCCTGTGGCCGGATACGATCGCCGTTCGGGGAAGGAGCCTTTGGCTACGATTCTTTATTCCGTTAAGTCCTCGGTCGATCGGCAGAAATCCGCGGTTGACCGCTGTCGTGAACTGGCGGCTAAAAGTCTGGGCTACGATCTCGGTTCAACAAAACCTCAATTTAACTTTAAGTTTGAAGGTTCTTCGGAATCTGCAGGCAGCGTTTTCTTTTTCTGCAATACCAGCCGCGAGACGAAACTTTGGCCTGAAGAAAAATGGATTGAACTCGGAGGCGAACTCATTCGCCGAGGCAAGAAGATCGTGCTCCTCTGGGGCTCTCCGGAAGAAAAAGAGCGAGTTCTGCGCATTCAGGCAAGACTCGGCGCAGCTGCCGAGGTTCCCGAGCGTATGCCGATCGGACAGCTGATGGAAAAGATTTCCTCTGCTGACGCCGTGATCGGTTTGGACACCGGTATGACGCATCTGTCCGCAGCAATGGGGCGGCCGACCGTCGGGATCTTTCGTGACTACCCGATTGAACTGGTTCCGCTGGTCGGAGAGGGCAAAAAGAAAGCTCTCGGCGGAGTAGGATGCTGTCCTCAAGTACAGGAAGTGCTTAGCGCTTATGAAAAGGTAATTGAATGATTCTTCCCCGTCCGATTTACAGTGGTTTGCTTTACGCCGCGGCGCCGGCAGCCATGCTCTATTTGTATAAGCGTTCGCGAAAACAGCCGCAGTACCTGGAGCATTGGTCCGAGCGATTCGGGACGGCTCACTATCCGCCGCGAACTAAAGGAAGAACCCGGATTTGGATACATGCGGTTTCCGTCGGAGAGACCCGAGCCACATTTTCTTTGGTCGAGTCGATCCTTAAACGCTGGCCCAACACCGAAATTCTTTATACGCATATGACGCCGACGGGGCGTGAGGTCGGGGCTAAATTCGCCCAGAAATTCGGAAACCGAATTGCTCAGTGTTATTTGCCTTACGACACGCCGAGGGCAGTCAAAAAGTTTTTGAAAGCTACTCAGCCGGACCTCTGCCTGCTGATGGAGACGGAAGTCTGGCCGAACCTCACGTACTTCACCAAGAAGTTGGGGATCCCGACCGTCTTGGTCAACGGGCGCCTCTCTGAAAAATCCTTTAAGCAAGGCCAAAAAGCCGGTTCGCTGATCAAGGATGCTTTCGGACGTCTGACGATGGCGCTGGCGCAATATGAAGAAGACGCCGAGCGTCTTAAGGCGGCCGGTGCTCACGATGTGAAGGTTCTAGGCAACTTGAAATTTGATTTCACGCCCAACGCGATTCAGCTGAGGACGGGTCGGGAAATTTTGAAGTATGCCGAACGAGACATCATCGGCCTGGCCAGTTCCCGAGAAGGCGAAGAACAGAAATTCTTGGAAGCGCTGAAGAAAGCGCAGGCTGCTGGCGTTCTAGAGGACCGTCTGATTCTGATTGTTCCGCGTCATCCGCAGCGATTCGAAGAAGTTGCCAAACTTATCGAAAAGAGCGGTTTTACTTACATCAAGCGCTCGCAAATCCGAGATTGGAAGACTGTGCTGTCCAAGCAGGGTCCTCAGATTGTCTTTGGTGACAGTATGGGCGAGATGGGCTTTTACTATGCACTTTCTTCGCTTGTCATCATGGGCGGCAGTTTCGAGAATTACGGCTGTCAAAGTGTGATTGAGCCTTGCGCCATCGGGCTTCCCGTGATTGTGGGTCCGAGCATCTTTAATTTTGACTTTATTGTGAAAAAGGCTGAGTCCGAGGGAGCTCTGCTTCGTGCTGCCGATTTCACGGAGGCTTTGCGAATTGCCGACGAAGTGCTTAGCGATCCTGCAAAACGAGCCGAGATCGGAGAAAAAGCCGCGAAGTTTGCGCAGGAGCAGCGCGGAGCTACCGAGCGGACAATCCAAGTTATCGATATGTTGTTGAAAGGTGATACGAATGCAAATCAAGCATCCTAATGTACTTTCCATTGCCGGCATTGACCCTTCGGGCGGCGCCGGTCTCCTGGCAGACGTCAAAACGATTAGTTCGTTGGGCGGATATGCAACGGGTGTCGTGACCGCTGCAACCGCACAGAATACGCAAGGCGTTTTCGGCGTGATTCCCATTCCGACAGATTTTGTCAAAAAGCAGATTGATGTTCTTTTCGAGGACGTTCGTATTGATTCCGTCAAAATCGGAATGCTGTTTGACTCAAACCTTATTAAAGGTGTTGCAGAGCGTTTGCGTTATTGGAATCCTCGCTACATTGTTCTGGACCCCGTCATGGTCGCCAAGAGCGGAGATGCACTGCTTACGGACGACGCTGTGGCCACTCTGCGCGATGAACTTCTGCCGTTAGCTACCGTCATAACTCCTAATTTGCCTGAAGCAGCTCGATTGCTTGAGACCGTTGATATTACCGACGATGAGCAGATGGAAGCGGCGGCTAATGACCTTTGGAAACTCAAAGGCTGTCACGGCTGGGTCTATCTCAAGGGCGGCCACATGGAAGGAGTGGATTACTCGGAAGACCTGCTTTATGACGGACGCCACATGATCCGTTACCGCGCCGAAAGAACAATGACAAAGAACACGCACGGCACCGGCTGTGCGCTGTCTTCGGCGCTGGCAACTCTTTTGCCGTCTTCAACGGATATTCCCATGGCAGCCAGAGAAGCCAAGCGCTACATCACACAGGCCATCATCCACGCCGATGAGCTTCAAATCGGAAAAGGACACGGTCCGGTGCATCATTTCTACGCTCAGTGGTATTAATTTACAAACTATTACACCTGTTTATGGGTAGATGAACTTGCACAGATTGAAATAGCTGTGTAATATTCAACTTCCCTGATGACTTGATCGTCAGATGGCGAATTAGCTCAGTCGGTTAGAGCAGAGGAATCATAATCCTTGTGTCCGCGGTTCGAGTCCGTGATTCGCCACCAAGATTCAGCCCGGCAGCTCTTAAAGCTTCCGGGCATTTTCATTTGTGGGCTTAGAAATTGTGCCCGATGAAGTCTTTGTTCTGAAGAGCTAGATGTGAAAACTTATGCCATAGGCGATGTCCACGGGTGTTTTGATACCCTGGAGAAGCTTCTCCAACAGATTCCGAACGAAAGCCGTTTGATTTTTATCGGCGATATCATCAATCGCGGTCCGAAATCTCTCGAGACTATCCGCACCGTCATGCGTATGGGAGATCGCGCCGAGTGCCTGCTCGGCAATCACGAACTCCACCTTTTGGCCGTTTATGCGGGCCAAAGAGCGATGTCTCCGGAAGATACGATTTCTGAAATTCTCAACGCTCCGGACTGCGATGACATCATTCAGTGGCTGAGAAATCGTCCCTTAGCTTTGGTTGATCATGGATTTTTATGCGTCCATGCCGCAACTCATTGGTCTTGGTCTGTCGAAGAAACACTGAAGCAGGCTTCCAGGGTCGAAAAATTTATTCGTTCTGACAAAGGGCTAAGCCAGATCGGGGAGCTTTTCGGCAAGCAGCAGTGGAGTTCGGGTCTTCGCGGCAAAGACCGATTGCGCGCCGTCGTCAACGTGCTGACGCGTACTCGTTATCTCAATGCCGACGGTACGATGGATTTCAAACAGAAACTTTCTCCTGCCGATACGCCTGTTGAATACATTCCTTGGTTTAAGTTTCCGGGCCGCAAAACGGCTAAGACGCCTGTTGCTTTCGGGCACTGGTCCACACTAGGTCCCGTGAATGACGTTTCCAATGTTTTCCCACTGGACACCGCCTGTCTTTGGGGCGGCGCTCTGACAGCTCGACGTTTAGGACGTCATCGCGAAACATTCAGTGTAAAAGCACCGATTTACTGTATTCCCGGAGAAAAACGAAATCTTTAATTTCGGGAAAAGCGTTCCCGCTTGTGGGAATGCAGTTCTTTTTTGAGTGACTTTCAGTTTTTGAAAGTTTGTATTAACCGCCACCGGACATAAACCGTGAACGCGAAAAAAATTTACTTGAAGACTTTTGGCTGCCAGATGAATGAATATGATTCCGGCAAGATCGCAGATATTGCTAAGGCAGCTGCCGGTTACGAAGTAACCGACGACATTAACGATGCCGATTTAGTTGTTTTTAATACATGCTCTATTCGAGAAAAGGCTCAGGAAAAAGTATTTTCCGACCTCGGACGAGTCAGAGAACTGAAAAAGACAAAGCCGAATCTTAAGATTGCCGTGGGCGGCTGCGTTGCCAGTCAGGAAGGCGGCAACATCGTCCGCCGTGCTCCTTACGTCGATGTGGTTTTCGGGCCGCAGACTCTTCATCGCCTGCCGGAGCTCCTGGAAAAAAATGAAAAAGAGCACCGTCCGCAGGTCGATATCAGTTTCCCGGAAATCGAAAAGTTTGATCATCTGCCGACTCCGCACGCCGATGCGGCCACAGCGTTTGTTTCCATTATGGAAGGCTGCAGCAAGTACTGCTCCTACTGTGTCGTGCCTTATACGCGCGGAGAAGAGTTTTCCCGTCCTGTGGAAGATGTCCTTGTCGAAATTGCCCAGCTTGCCGCTCAGGGCGTAAAAGAAGTCACTTTGCTGGGGCAGAACGTCAACGCCTACCGCGGCGAAGGCCCGGACGGCGAAATCGTTGACTTTGCCCTGCTGCTTGAATATGTGGCAGAAATCGACGGTATCGAGAGAATCCGCTATACAACGTCCCATCCGAAAGAATTTACCAACCGTCTGATTGAGGCTTACCGCAAGATTCCGATCCTGGCTAATCACGTACACTTGCCGGTTCAAGCCGGCAGCGATCGTGTCTTGGCCGGTATGAAACGCGGTTACACAATCCTTGAGTACAAGTCCATCATTCGCAAGCTTCGTGCGATTCGTCCGGATATCAGCATCGCGACAGACTTTATCGTCGGATTCCCGAATGAAACGGAAGAAGACTTTGAAAAAACGATGAATCTCATCAAAGAGATTAAGTTTGACGCCAGTTTCTCTTTTATCTATTCCAAACGCCCGGGTACTCCTGCAGCGGAACTGCCCGACGACACGCCGCAGTCTGTCAAACTTGAAAGACTTCAGAGACTTCAAGCATTGAATACTCAGCATGCTCAGGAAATTTCGCAGTCGATGGTCGGAAGCGTTCAGCGCTGCCTGGTTGTCGGAGAAGCGAAGAAGGGCGAAGGAAAGCTCTCAGCTCGTACGGACAACAATCGTATCGTTACCTTTAATGGGCCCGAAAACCTAATCGGTCAGATGGTAAACCTCAAAATTAATGAGGTTTATCCGCACACCCTGGGAGGGGAATTAGTTTAAATGACTGAAGCTAAAACGAAATCCGATCAGACCTCTTTAAGCTTAGATCTTCAAATCAATAACAGTGATTTGTCTAGTTTGGTCGGACCGTTGGATTCAAATTTAACCCAGCTGGAAAATTTCCTGAACGTGGAAATTTCCCGCCGCGGTGCGTCCTTCAGAATTAAGGGAACACAGGCAAACTGCCGCAAGGCCATTCAAGCTTTGACGGATTTGGCCGCCATTGCAGAGCGTAAAACCGATGAACTGGCGGCAGAAGATATCCAGCTCTATCTTGTAGGCCAAAAGGCGCCCGCAGAGGAGCTGGCTGCCGAAGAGCCGGTTCCCGAGCTTCGCACTAACCGCAAGGGACTTCAGGGACGTACGCCGATGCAGCGAACCTATATTCGCAACATCCTGTCCCATGACGTCTCCTTCGGTATCGGACCGGCGGGCACCGGCAAGACCTACTTAGCCGTTGCAGCCGCTGTCAGCGCTTTTGAAAAAGGCGAAGTCGAAAGAATCGTATTAACGCGTCCGGCAGTTGAAGCCGGCGAAAAATTAGGCTTCCTTCCCGGAGATCTAAGTCAGAAGGTCGATCCTTATCTGCGTCCGCTCTACGACGCTTTGTTTGACTTACTGGGTACGGAAAAAACGCAGCGCTTGCTGGAAAAGCAAAAAATTGAGATTGCGCCTTTGGCTTATATGCGCGGCCGTACTTTGAACGCTTCTTTTGTTATTCTTGACGAAGCTCAAAATACAACTCCGGAACAGATGAAAATGTTCCTGACGCGTATCGGCTTCGGCTCCAAAGCAGTCATTACGGGAGATGCTTCCCAGATCGACTTGCCGAGAGGCCAAAGAAGCGGGCTGATCGAGGCCTCGCACATTCTTCAGGATGTACGAGGAGTCTCTATGACTTATTTCACTTCGGCCGATGTGGTTCGCCATCCTCTTGTTGCTCGTATTGTCGAGGCCTACCAAAAAGCCGAGAAGAGAGAATACCAACATGCGTAAACCCCATGTATTGAGCCTTTCCGTCCAAAATCTTGCACATTTTCCTCAGCTTCCGTCCAGAGGGAAAATTCAGCGCTGGATCAGCCGAGCCTTGGAAAACGATGCCCAAATTACGGTTCGTTTCGTTGAGGAAGAAGAGGGCTGGGAGCTCAATAAAACATATCGGGGTAAGGATTACGCCACCAACGTTTTGACATTTGACTATCAGGTTGAGCCTGTCGTGGAGGCCGACCTGGTGATCTGTGTGCCCGTGCTTGAAAAAGAATCCAAGGACCAAAACAAAACTTTGGTGTTGTATTCTTTCTCGTCCACGGGACGCTGCATGCGCAGGGCTATGACCACATGGACGACGAAGAAGCCGAGGTTATGGAACAGAGGGAAACCGATGTTTTAGTTGATCTGGGCTTTGATGTTCCGTATCCTGATCGAAACTACACTCCTCAGCCGTTGGCTTAGGTCAATCAACTTAGAGAAATCTGTACTTAGAAATGGCGGACAACAAGACTGACGAACCCAAAGAGAAGAATTTTTTTGAGAAGCTCTCGGATCGATTTTTTCATGATGACGCACCTGAGACTCAAAAAGAACTCCTTGATGATCTTCACATTGCACACGACAGAAAGCTTCTGACAGACGACGGCATGCACATGATCGAAGGTGTCATGCGCGTCAATAGCCTGCGTGCAGAGGATTTGATGGTTCCTCGGACACAGATGATTGTGATTGATATTTCTGAGAACTCTCAGGATTGGATCAAACAAGTCATCGCAGCCGGGCACTCTCGTTTTCCTGTCATTGACGGAGATAAGGACAACGTCCTCGGAATCCTTCTGGCAAAAGATCTCCTGCGCTTATTTATTAATCCCGAATACGAAATCCGTCAGCACTTGAGGCAAGCCGTATTCGTGCCGGAAAGTAAGCCGGCTGACGTACTTCTCAAAGAGTTCCGACTCAAACGCAATCACATGGCATTAGTGGTCGACGAGTTCGGCTCTGTCTCGGGTCTGATCACCATCGAAGACGTCTTGGAGGAGATCGTCGGAGAGATTGACGATGAGTATGACGTTGTCAACGATGCTTCCGATATCGTAGCGATCGGCGGCTCTCGCTGGCGCGTCAAGGCAAGCACCCATATCAACGAATTTAACCGAGTGTTCGGTACGCATTTCTCAGACGATCGGTTTGAAAGCGTAGGCGGCCTGGTTAGCGATGAACTGGAGCATGTTCCGCAGGTCGGAGAGTCTGTTGTATTGCAGGGTTTCCGTTTTGTTGTGACCAAAGCGCTGGCTCGTCAGGTCAAAATGCTCACGGTTGAGAAGCTGGAACCGGAGCTGACCGAACAGCAACCGGCGAAAGCCTAAAACCTCTCAACAACGTGAAGAAGTTCCCTCCGTTCCTAATCGCCCTTTTTGCAGGCATCGCGCAGGGCTTTTCTCTGGCGCCGGCCAACCAGTGGCTGCAGCTTGCGGCGTTAGCCGTCCTGTTTTTTATTTTCGCGGGTCTCCGCACCGTTAAAGCCGGTTTCCTGGCTGGCCTTTTCTTCGGCATCGGCTGGTTTGCCTCTTCTCTTGCGTGGCTCTATGTCTCTGTTCATGACTACGGCCACCAGCCGGCAGTTTTTGCCGCCTTCGTTGTCTTCATTTTTTCTTGCTACCTGGCTCTTTATCCCGCGGCTGTCGGCGCACTCTGCGCTTGGTCTGTGAAACGCGGCTCAAGCGCCGGGCGCATGCTTTTAGTTATAGCGCCGGCTGCGTGGGGACTGACAGAATGGCTCAGAGGCGTGCTTTTTTCAGGTTTTCCCTGGAGTGCGGTGTCCTATGCCCATGTTGACGGTGCCCTCTTGGCGTTCGCTCCGATCTGCGGTGCCGAGGGGATTAATTTTCTAGCGGCATTTATTTCCGGCTGTGCGGCGTTCCTCCTCCTGGAGCGCAAAAATCTCAAAGGCATTGCACTTGCTAGTGCCGGACTTCTGGTTGTCTTTTCTCTTGCGTTTGCGCTGGCCGATATTCGCTGGAGCGAACCGTACAAAACGCTTTCCGTTCGCTTGGTTCAGGGCGGGATCGCTCAGGACGAAAAATTTTCTCCGATGGGCAGTCTCACAAGTTTCGAGCGTTACGTTCGACTGATGAATGAAAAACCGGCACCGGAGAACGGCCTTATCGTTCTTCCGGAAACCATTTTCCCGATTCCGCTCCAACAGCTGAAGCCGGAAATCTGGAAGAAATTTACGCACGTTACTGATGGAAAGGCTGCTTTGATGTTCGGCGGCTTTCTGCGCGGAGAAGACGGTTACCGCAACACGGCCGTGTTGGTCGAGCATGAAAAGATCGTCCAGTCTTACACCAAAAAGCACTTGGTTCCTTTCGGAGAGTACGTTCCTGCCGGATTCAGGTGGTTTATCGACATGCTGCAGATCCCAATGGGAGACTTGCTGCAGGGGTCGGCTGACCAAAAAACTTTCGAGATTGACGGCGTGTCCGCCGCACCGCTTCTTTGTTACGAAGATCTCTTTGCATCGGAAATCAGAGAGTGGTGGCAGGGCGGTAAGGCTCCGAATCTTCTGGTGAATCTCTCCAACCTCGGCTGGTTCGGAGATACTCATGCGCTGCCTCAGCATCTCAATATTTCAAGGATGCGTGCGGTGGAATTTGCTCGACCGGTCATCCGCGCAACCAACACCGGCATGACGGCTTATGTCACAAGCAAAGGAGAAGTCGCCGCCGAGCTTCCCGCCATGAAGCCGGGCAAGCTCGATGTTGAAGTGGCTGCGGCGCAGGGAGAACCGACGCCGTTTGTTAAGTTCGGGGCGCTTCCTTGGCTCGGAGCCATGGTTTTGCTGCTTATCAGTGCAATCCTTGCCCTGTTGTTCAGAAAAAGACACCGTCTCCCGCTAAAATAAAAAGATTATTCTCAATTCAGCATTGCTGAGAAGAAAAAAGTTCGAAATTATGCTTACATTTCAGGAAGTTATTCTGCGTCTACAGCAGTATTGGAACGGGCAGGGCTGCGCCTTGCTTCAGCCGATCGACATTGAAGTCGGTGCCGGCACCTCTCATACCGCAACATTTCTCAGAGCCTTAGGCCCTGAACCTTGGAGAGCTGCGTATGTGCAGCCGTCCAGAAGACCGAAAGACGCCCGTTATGGCGAGAACCCCAATCGTTTGCATCAGCATCACCAGTTTCAGGTGGTTCTTAAACCGGCTCCGACCGACATTGTTGACCGCTACCTCGGCTCCTTGAGAGCGCTGGGTATTGATACCGAAGTCAATGATATTCGTTTTGTCGAAGACAACTGGGAGAACCCGACCCTCGGCGCCTGGGGCTTAGGCTGGGAAGTTTGGATGAACGGTATGGAAGTCACCCAGTTTACATACTTCCAGCAGATCGGCGGTCTGGAATGCAAGCCGATCACCGGAGAAATCACTTACGGTCTTGAACGTCTGACGATGTATCTTCAGAACTGCGACAACGTTTTCGATCTCGTCTACACAAAGTGGCAGGACGCTTCCGGCGAACACATTCTCACTTACGGCGACGTCTTCCATCAGAACGAAGTCGAGCAGAGCCACTACAACTTCGAGGCGAGCGACCCCGAAAAACTTCTCAAGCAGTTCGACTACTTCGAGAGCGAGGCCAAGCGCCTGATGGATCTGAACCTTGCTCTTCCGGCCTATGAAATGGTTCTAAAAGCCGGACACACGTTTAACCTCCTCGACGCACGCGGTGCCATCAGTGTGACGGAACGTGCCGCTTACATCGGCCGCATTCGTCAAATTTCCCGAGCCGTTGCTCAAAGTTACTACGACTCTCGTGAACGCCTCGGCTTCCCGATGTGCCAGAAAAAAGAATAAAGAGGTTAGAAAAATGGCTTCATTATTGATTGAAATTCAAACAGAAGAGCTGCCGCCGAAGGCACTGGACAACTTATCCAAGGCATTTGCCAAAGAACTGGCTTTCAGCCTTAAAGAGCAGGATTTAGC